>ERZ773194.547-NODE-547-length-48157-cov-14.333396_pt1 | contig 48157 bp, 48 predicted proteins | sample MGYA00511240_ERZ773194 | MGnify/ENA primary metagenome ERZ773194 (study PRJEB29015, sample SAMEA2737774) | human gut metagenome | biome: human gut; feature: human-associated habitat; material: faeces | place: China | collected 2012 ... | reverse complement strand
CAGGCGGAAAAGACCCGCTGTTTGGGCATGTTGACGGTTTTCAGATAGGCCCTAAAATCTTTTTTAAAGATTTTAATTGGAGTTCGGTATCAGACAGGGCTGGGAAGGCTCCCCCATTTAGGGGAGCCTTCCAAAAGTGTGCGCACAGAATCAGATTTCTTTTCCGCCGATGAACACCCGCTTCTGGGTGTAATCCGCGTTGGTGACAACGAAGTCCGCCAGCTTGCCGGTCTCGATGGTGCCGACCTTGTCCGCCGCGCCGATGGCCTTGGCGGGGTTGAAGGTCGCCGCGCGGATGGCCTCTTCCTCGGGGACGTTCCACTTTAGGACGTTTTGCAGGCAGGTCCACAGGTTGGTAGCAGAGCAGGCGATGGTGCCGTCGGCCAGCTTGGCCACGCCGCCCCGGAGCCATGCGTCCTGACCGCCCAGCTGGAACCTGGTTCCCTCCGGCTCACCGGCGCAGCGGCCGGAGTCGGAGATCAGCACCATCCGGTCACGGAACATGGTGAAGGCGAGACGGACGGAAGCGGGGTGGATATGGTAACCGTCGCAAATGATCTCAGCCTGAACGCCCGGGGTCTCCACCGCGGCGGGAATGACGCCGGGGTTGCGGTGGTGGATGGGGGGCATGGCGTTGTACAGGTGGGTCAGGTGGGTGACACCGGCGTCGATGGCGGCTCTGGCGTGGTCATAATCGGAATCGGTGTGGGCGATGGAGACGGTACACAGCTCCTTGGCCTTGGCGACAAATTCCGCCGCGCCGGGCAGTTCGGGCGCGACATCCACGATGCGGACAAGACCGCCGCAGCCCTCGTACAGCTTCTTGAAGCCCTCAAAATCCGGGTCCTTCAGGTAGTCGGGGTTCTGTGCGCCGCGCTTCTTGTAGGAGAAGTAGGGCCCCTCCATCTGAATGCCCATGAGACGGGACAGTCCCTCGGGGGCTTCGGCGTGGAGCTGCTTGGCCGTGGCGAAGGCCTTTTCCAGCACATCGTAGGGCAGGGTCATGGAGGCGGGGGCAAAGGAGGTGACGCCGCACTTGGCATAGAAAGCGGCCATCCGCTTGAGTCCCTCGTAATCGCCGTCGGAGAAGTCCGCGCCGGAGTTGCCGTGGCTGTGGACGTCGATCAGGCCGGGGATGACGGTGGCACCGTTTAAGTCAACGGCGTCAGCGGGGACGTTTTCGGGGAGAATTTCGCCGAACAGGCCGTTCCGCACCTCAAAGGCACCGGTATGGAACCGGAAATCGGGAGTAAAAATTCGCGCGTTTTTGTAAAACATGGTCTTTCTCCTTTTCGGGCTGAATATTTTCCGTATGAGTATGGTAGCACGCTGCGGCGAAAAAAGCAATCCGGAATCGCGGAGTTTTCCCAAATCTTTTCCTTAGGGTCTATCTGAAAACCGTCAACACGCCCAAACAGCGGGTCTTTTCCGTCTGCTGTGCACCATTTTCCCTTGCAATACACAAAGTATTCCTGCGGAAAAATGGCTTCATCAGACGAAAAATCCCTCGCTGTTGGTCATATTTCCGGTTTTCAGATAGGCCCTAAGAAAAGCCTGTGAAAAGCGTTTGTCGAATTGCGCCGCGTTTCCCTTGACTTTTTTCACTGGGGCGTTATAATGAGTTCGGGATTATTTCCAGAAAAGAAGGAGCGGAAATTCTATGTATTATCATATGAACATTGCGGGCCTTGAGCGGGATCTGCCCATCTGCCCGGTAAACGATTCTCTGTCCATTGCCGGATTTGTAATCTTCGGCGATCAGGAGCTGACCGTGGCCTGCGCCCGGGAGCTATTAAAGCGCGCGCCGGAATATGACTACATCATCACCGCGGAGGCCAAGGGCATTCCTCTGGCCCACGAGATGGCCCGTCAGGCCGGGGACAAGAAGTACATCCTGGCGCGGAAAGCCCCCAAGCTGTACATGCGGGACATTTTCAGCGTTTCTGTGCATTCCATCACCACCGCCAAGGAGCAGAAGCTGTATCTGGACGGCGCGGACGCCGCGCTGATGAAGGGCAAGCGCATCCTCATCGTGGACGACGTGATCTCCACCGGCGAGAGCCTGAAGGCGCTGGAAACTCTGGTAGAGGAAGCGGGCGGCATCATCTGCGGACGCATGGCCGTTCTGGCTGAGGGCGACGCGCAGGAGCGTTCCGACCTCGTCTATCTGGAAAAGCTGCCCCTGTTCAACCCGGACGGCAGCGTGAAGGGATAAACTACGTACCACTGCGGGAAAGCCCGCTAAAATAAATGTAAAGAGGAGAGATATTTATGTATTGTAAGAATTGCGGCAAGCAGCTGCCCGACGGCGCACAGTTCTGCGACGGGTGCGGCGCGCGGCAGGTCGATGACGGCTACAGCGCACAGCAGGTCAAGAGCGGGTACGTCGCCTACACCAATGGCCGGGAGCCGAAGCCTTCCGTCGGCTTCATTGATGCCATCAAGATGTTCTTCACCAAGTACGCGGATTTTAATACCCGCTCCAGAAGAAGCGAGTATTGGTGGGCTGCGCTGTTTTGCGCCCTTGCCGGTATGGTTGCCAGTGCGATTTTGAAGAACTACGCATGGCTCTGGACGCTTGCCATTCTGGTTCCCTCGATTGCTCTCGGTGTCCGCCGTCTGCACGACATCGGCAAGCCCGGCACATATTATCTGTTTGTTTTGATTCCTCTGGTAGGTTCGATCATCCTGCTCGTCTGGTTCTGCCAGGACAGCACCGGCGACAACCAGTGGGGCCCCAATCCCAAGTACTGATTCGCTGACACACTAAACAGGCACAGCAGGATAACCTGCTGTGCCTGTTAATGCCAGCACCCCTTGCCTCTCCCTGTGGGAGAGGTGGCTGAGCGAAGCGAAGACGGAGAGGGGACAAGGCTGCAACACCCTCTCAGTCACCTTCGGTGACAGCTCTCCCAGAGGGAGAGCCAAGGGGCTGTACCAATACTCCGGCGCGGACGTTTTGCGGCAGGGATAGCGCAAAACAATCCCTCTTGATTTTTCCGAAAAAAGGAATACAATGGACGCATATTGTTTCCCGTGAAAGGATGCCGTTTTATGAACAAAATTTACATTCCCGAAAACTACAAGCCGGTGCTGGACGCCTACGACACCCAGCGCGCCATTGCCTATATCAAGGAGACGTTCCAGCAGGAATTTTCCAAGGCGCTGAACCTGAAGCGCGTCTCCGCGCCCCTGTTCGTCACCGAAAGTTCCGGCCTGAACGATAACCTGAACGGCTACGAACGGCCTGTGGCCTTTGACATTCCCGCCGTGGGCATGGACGCTCAGGTGGTGCATTCTCTGGCAAAATGGAAGCGCCTTGCCCTCAAGCGCTACAATTTCACCGTTGGAAATGGCCTGTACACCGACATGAACGCCATCCGCCGGGACGAAGCGCTGGACAACATCCATTCCATCTACGTCGATCAGTGGGACTGGGAGAAGATCATTACCCGGGAAAACCGGAATCTGGACTTCCTGAAGCTCATCGTCCGCGCCATCGTGGGTGCTATCTGCGACACCAACGACCGCCTGCACGTCCGCTTCCCCCAGCTGCGCACCGAGCTGAGCCGGGAGGTCACCTTCATCACCGCGCAGGAGCTGGAGGATAGGTACCCCGGTCTGGAAACCGGCTCCCAGCGGGAAAACGCCTTTGTCCGGGAGCATAAGACTGCCTGCGTCATGCAGATCGGCGGACTTCTCCGCTCCGGCAAGCCCCACGACGGCCGCGCCCCCGACTATGACGACTGGAATCTGAACTGCGACATTTTCTTCTGGGACGAAACGCTGAACCGGGCGCTGGAGGTTTCCTCCATGGGCATCCGTGTGGACGCGGAATCCCTCGACCGCCAGCTGACCCTCGCCCACTGCGATGACCGCCGGACGCTGCCCTTCCACAAGATGCTGCTGAATAACGAGCTGCCCCTGACCATCGGCGGCGGCATCGGCCAGAGCCGTCTGTCCATGCTGATGATGGGCTGCGCCCACATCGGCGAAGTACAGTCCAGCGTATGGGACAGCGAAACTGTGGACGCCTGCGCAAAGGCCGGGATCCCGCTGCTGTAATTTACATACTGACAAAAGACGCGGCCGACACGACCGCGTCTTTTTCGTATAAACAGATATCAAAAATAGGTTGATTTTATCCTAATATTTGAGTATACTAATAACAAAGGAGGCATTGCCATGAATATTGATACCAATACCATCGTTCCCATCTCCGTAGCCAATCAGAATTTCTCAAAGGTTGCCCGGCTGGTTGACCAGTATGGTTCCGCCGTTATTATGAAAAACAACACGCCCCGGTATATCATCTACGAATTCAACCAAGCGGACACCATGCAGGCGGCAGCCGACGACGATGTGCTTGCTTCCTCCGCGAAGCTCATGCAGCGCAACACGCATGTATATGAGGAACTGGCAAAATGAAGCTTCTCAGTAGGCGTCAAATTCTGATGTTGCATTCCATGCTGATCGCGCAGTCCGGCGGCATGGATGGGCTGCGTGATGAAGGTCTGCTGGACTCCGCAGTCAACACGCCGCTGCAAGCCTTCGGCGGACAGGAGCTCTACCCCACAATTCTCGAAAAAGCCGCCCGTCTGGGTTATGGACTCATTCACAATCACCCTTTCGTGGACGGCAACAAACGCATCGGAACTCACGCCATGCTCGTATTTCTGGACATCAACAACATCACACTTTCCTACGAAGATGACGATTTGATTTCCGTCATTCTCCGCGTTGCCGCCGGTGATATGGATGACCATGGGCTTCTTGAATGGCTGAAAAATCACATTGAATAGTGGGGTTGGCAGACATTGCCAACCCCACACTTTTAATAATAGAAGAACTTATAAAACGAAGGATACACATTCAGCAGCTGCTGCAAGTTCGTCCGGGAATTGGAACCGGGGTCGCGGATGGTAAATCCGGACGCTGTCAGACTGCTTCCCCCGGTATACCCCGTGACCACCACCCAGTGCTGACCGCCATAGGCATTGCTGACGCCGAGTAAGACAGGTTTTCCCTGCTTCAGCTTACCATAAACGGTACTGAGATATCCGGAACCGTCCGTAACCGCCGTATAGTGGCTCGGCCAATAGAGACTGCCCGATGGCGTATAGGTAAGCTCCTTCGCCATGGCATCGGGGTAGATGGTTCTTCCCGTGCGGAAGGACTCCATCATTGCCACCGCCGTTGTGGCGCAGCCGATCTGAGAAAAGGTCTTCCCGGATGTACCGATCCGGACATCCGCCCAGCGGGCGTCCGTCTGCTTGAAATTCGGCACGTTCAGGGACACTGAAGCATAGTTTCCGGACAGATATTGCGCGCTGACGTATCCGGTTTTCGTTCCGCCGTAAAGGACGCGGCTCCATCCGTTCGCAGTGGACAGACGGATGACCGTTTCCCCCTTGCTGAGGGCGCCGACCTTTCCATAGGCCGTCCCCGCCCCGCTGCGGACGTTCAGCGTGCCTCTGCTTACCGCCACGGATACCGGGGTTCCCTCCGTCACCGTGATGAAGCCCGCGTGGCAGTAGCCGTACTTCCCTTTTGCGTATTCCACCTTCCACCAGTCGCCGGACTTGGAGATCAGCGTAACATAGCTTCCCTTATTCAGCGACGCGGCCACCGCTGCGCTGGAGGACGGGCCGCTTCGCACGTTCAGCTTCCCGGAAGCAGTCGTCACGACACCGGCTTTGGAATCCGCCGTGGCCGCCTCAGCCCGCATCGGCAGAAGGAACGCTCCCAAAAGGAGCAGAACCGATACAGTACAAGTCAGAATTCGTCGAATAACAATCACCTCGTTCTGGTTTTTCAGGAAGCTTACAGCCCGTCGGCAACCGCTTCCCCGCATATATGCGCAGTAATTGTAACACATTTGTAATCATTTGGGAATACGCCAAATTCTGACAAAAAACGCAGGAGCCGGTAAACCCGCCGCTCCTGCGCTATTCTTTATTTAATTGAACCGCACCACATTGTTGGCAAACCGGTAAAAGCTCCCGGCAAATTCCTGCCCAGCACGCCCCGGCACGCTGATGAACAACAGCGGCGTGCGCTTGCGGAAGTAGTTCGCCCACTTGGGGTCATAGGCCATGCAGGTCTCCCACATCTTTTTCAGCTCGGCATCCGTCTCGGCGGACTTGTTCAGCCGGGTCGTGAGAATGGAGATGCCGAACATCATGAACAGGTCGTGCTTCATGTATCGTTTCAGCCGGGGTTCGGTGATGTCGTCCAAGTGACAGGTGGTAAAGCACCGTTCCGTCACAAGGATCTGATCTGCGTGGCGCTTGGCCAGAGCGGCAGACTGCACCGACTGATCCGGCCGGCCGATCCAGTAACGGTAAAGGTCTGCGTTGAGATAGTACATTTTCCGCACATAGGGTATCGTCTGATAGATCATCAGGTTGTCCTCATAGAAAACATGTTTGGGAAGCGGCTGCTCCCATTTACGCATGATCTCGGTGCGGAAAGTGCTGGAATGGATGGTGAGCATCTGGTATACCCGGAAGGGTTTGGTACCCTCCCATGTGAAGATACGGTTCTCCGGCAACACGGCGGAATAGTTGATGGAGCGATCCCCGTCGCCGTCGGAATGGACGTAGTAGTAGTTTGTCACTACCATATCCACGCCGCCCTGCCGCTCACATTTCTCAAGAGCGTCCAGAAATTTGGGGAAATCGGGGCTGAGGGTGTCGTCGCTGTCCACAACCTTGAAATAGGTGCCGGTGGCGTGCTTCAAGCCCTGGTTGATGCCCTCACCGTGGCCGCCGTTTTCCTGATGGATGACCCGCACAATGTCCGGGAATTTCCGGGCATATTCGTCGGCGATTTTTCCGGTGTTATCCTTGGAGCCGTCATCAATAATGATGATCTCCACCCGGTTTCCCCCGGGCAGGAGGCTCTGGATGCACTTCTCCATATAGTCCTGAGAATTGTAGCAGGGTACTGTGACCGTCAGAAGCTTCATTTATGTTTCTCCTTCGATTTCTGATTTGGCAAGGCTCAGCGCCCGGAGGATTACCGCGTCCATGTCGTAATAGCGGTACTCCCCCAACCGGCCGCCGAAAATGGTTTTCTCTTCCCCGTCCGCCAGCACCTTGTACTTTCCATACAGGGCGTTATTTTTTTCATCGTTCACGGGATAGTACGGCTCCACCCCCGGCTTCCACTCGGAACTGTACTCCCGGGACACCACAGTTTTCGGCTGGGTGCCGAACTCGAAGAACTTATGCTCGATGATGCGGGTGTAGGGCGTCTCCCGGTCGGTGTAGTTGATCACGGCGTTGCCCTGAAAATTCGGCATATCCAGCACCTCCGTCTCAAACCGGACGGAGCGGTAGCTCAGAGGACCGAAGCAATAGTCAAAGTAGCTGTCAATGGAACCGGTGTAAACGACCTTGTCCGCCAGCGCGTTCAGCTCGGCTCTGTGCTCCAGATAGTCCACATTCAGCCGCACCTCGATGCCGCTCAGCATATTCTCCACCATTTGGGTGTAGCCGCCCATGGGAATGCCCTGAAACCGGGCGTTGAAGTAGTTATTGTCAAAGGTAAGACGCACAGGCAAACGCTTGATGATAAAGGCGGGCAGCTCCCTGCAGGGACGCCCCCACTGCTTTTCGGTGTAGCCCTTCACCAGCTTTTCGTAAATATCCGTGCCGACGAGGGAAATGGCCTGTTCCTCCAGATTCTTCGGCTCCGCAATCCCGGCGGCCTTCCGTTGACGGGCAATCTCCGCTTCCGCCTGCTGTGGAGTCGTCACACCCCACATTTTATTGAAGGTATACATGTTGAAGGGCAGGGAGTACAGCTCCCCGTGGTAATTCGCCACCGGGGAATTGGTGTAGCGGTTGAATTCCGCGAACCGGTTGACATACTCCCACGCGGTCTTGTCGTTGGTGTGGAAAATATGGGCGCCGTAGGTATGTACCTGGATTCCCTCGATTTCCTCGGTATACACATTGCCGCCGACGTGATCCCGCCGGTCGATCACAAGCACGGACTTCCCCGCCGCCTTCGCCTGCCGGGCAAAGACAGCGCCGAACAGCCCCGCCCCCACGACCAGATAATCATACCCCATGGATAATACTCCTTTGCCGGTTTCTTTACTGAGACTATACCATATTGCCGGGGGTTTGTCATCATAATTTTAATTTAAGAATTGGTTGGCAAATCAGTCCTGCCCGCTGACGGAATCCAGATTCTTCCACCCGTAACGGAAAATGGATACAATCATGGACGCCTCCGTGACAATCTCGTCCAGAATCCCCGCCCAGGAGCCGATGATGATATCATAAATAATCCACAGCGGCGAATTGACCAGCATTCCCACAAGGCGGATCTTCTTCGGGCTGTACGTATACCCGCCGACCGTTGCCGCAATATTCGCGGCCACCGGCAGAATTGACCACCAGCCGTCCTAGGTGAAAATCAGCGCCGCCACCTGCATGACGCACAGCGCGGCGCACATGGTTTTCCCTTTCAGAAAGCTGCTCCTGCTTCCCAGACAAAAGGAGCGAACCGTGTTCAGAACATAGCTGATCCCGCCGGTGATCGCGCCCAGCATCAGCAGATGTACTGTGTAGCACAAGTAGGAAACGAACTGGACGCGGAACAGCGTCCGGTTGTTTTTGCATTGGTACGACAAGAAAAACAAAACCGTCCCGAAAAGGCCGATCGCCTGTATGAATATGGATTTTCCCGACATAGTGTCCCTCTCTCCCGGAATTTCATTGGCTAAACCCGCAATCTTGATAAAGGCCGTTATTACAACAATCCGAGGCTGCTGCGGAGCTCATCCAGATAAGCGATATGCGACGGACACCGTTCGCGTCCTTGCAGTGCGATTTCGTAGTGTTCATCAAACAGCTCTCTCGCCTTTGCCAAATCGCCCAAATGTCCATAAATCAAGGATTCCTCCAGCTTGATCAGGTGATTATTTAATCTGTCAAGCCACGGGTACTCCCTTCGATGTTCCAAAATATCCTGTCTGCTTGACAGGATATCAAATACGGGAATGACTTCGTTTTCAATTTCACTTATGATCTCGCCGCACATTGTTTCGATATCATCGTCAAGGCAAAAAGTCTTCTCGTCTTTGAGCCCCTTTGTTCCAATAACCCCCAGACGGGAGCGCATATTGCACTCATATTCGTGGTAAAACTTTTTGTTATTCACAGCATTAAACTGCCTTTCCATACATTCCGGAATCCGTATCCCAACATTAACCCACATCTGGTGTGTCGCATCCAGATATGCCGGACCGCATTGAAAATCTATAACCTGAGAGATATCGCCGGAAACAAATCTGTGCAGGGTACGTCCATGCTTCACGAACCCGAAAGGCTTGATTCTCTTAAAAACCTCGGATTCAATACGATTAATTTGCTGCGTCACAAAGCTCGCGCTCATGTCTGATTCCTCCTTCCGGTCTCTTTTCTTTTGGAGTCTTCACCTTCTTATTTGAAGAGATTATTCTAGTTTTTTCCAGTCATTTTTCATTTCTCCTTTAAAAGTTCGGAAAATTTTGGCAAGGTATACACGATTCGGAATCCTAGATTCTAAAAAAGCAGCCTAGATTACAGGTAGCCGTCATTTTGTACAACGGGTAAAAAAGTTCCCCTTTTACCACGTTTTAGCGGTAAAAGGGGCTTTTTCTTGGCGGAGAAGGAGGGATTTGAACCCTCGATACCCTTTTGGGGTATACACGATTTCCAATCGTGCGCGCTCGGCCAGCTACGCGACTTCTCCATCACGGTGCTATCTGTCCAGCCCGGTTATAATACTACAGGAAACCCGATTTGTCAAGCGTAAATTTCCCTTTTCCGGGAATTCCTGCCCCGCCGGTTTTCGGCGGGGCAGTGAAATTCATTTAAGCCCGTAGACGCCCGCGCTTACCGGGGGCAGCGTGACCGTCTCTCCCTTCTGCGCGGCCTCGCCGCCGAAGGTGTACAGCGCGCCGCCCAGCGTCCCGTCAAGCCGGAAGGGCACTTCCTCCCGGTAGGGATTGATGGCGACCAGCAGCGTTTCCTCGTCGTTTCCGCGCTTGTAGACCAGCGGCTGCTTCGGCGCGCCGTCGCTGACGAAGGTGATCCCGCTCCGGCTTTGCAGGGCGCTGTGCGCCTGCCGCAGTTCGATCAGGCGGCGAACGTGATTCAGCAGAGACTCCCCATCATCCAGCTGCCCAGCAACCGTGGGACGGTCGGACGCGGGGTCCTGCCGAATGTAAATCTTGTCCGTAGGCGCGGCGCTGAAGCCCGCGTTCACCCCGTTATCCCACTGCATGGGACTGCGGGCGCCGGTGCGCTCATAGCCGCCCTCCACGCTGGTCAGCCCTTCCACATAGCGCATACCAATCTCGTCGCCGTAGTAAATGAACGGCGCGCCGGGCATGGTCAGCAGGAAGGCAAACGCCAACTTCTTCTCGTCCCCCTCCACGTGCTTTGCGAGGCGGGTCATGTCGTGGTTGCCGGAGGGAATACAGATCAGGCCGTCCTTCCCTGCCCGCCCCCGGCTCTCCAGATACTTTTCCACGAAGGCCGACGCGTCGCCCACGCCCCGGTCGGAGAAATAAGGCTCCTCGCACCGGAACAGGTCGTTGTAATGGGAGGGGCCGAAGTGGAGCAGAAAGTCCATATGGAACCCCCCGCGCAGGGACTTTTCCGGCTCGCCCCACTCGGAGACCATGGCCGCTTCCGGGAATTCCGCATCCAGAAACGCGCGGACTTTTTGCCACAGAGCGATGGTGCCCAGGCTGTCCGGGTCGTTTTTCACCAGACTGGCCGCCATATCCACCCGGAAGCCGTCGCATCCCAGTCCCAGCCAGAAGCGCATCACGTCCACCATGGCGTTCAGCGTGGCCTTGGGGCCTTCGTCGTCGGGAGACTGCTGCCACGGGCGGGTGCGGTTGTAGTAGCCGTAATTCAGCGCGGGCTGGCAGGTGAAGAAATTGATGGCGCAGGAGCCGTCCCGCTGGGAAATACCCCGCAGACAGCCCATATTTTCCGGCGCTTCCCAGACGCTGTCCGTCCACACATAGCGGTCGGTGTAGGCGTTCCGCTCCGCCTTCATGGATTCCCGGAACCACTCGTGTTCCACGGAGGTATGCCCCGGCACCAGATCCAGCAGCACGTGCATTTCCCGCTTGTGCGCCTCGGCAAACAGGCGCTTCAAATCCTCGTTCGTGCCGTACCGGGGCGCGACGCGGTAATAATCCGCCACATCGTACCCCGCGTCGCCGAAGGGCGACAGGAAGCAGGGATTGATCCACAGCGCGTTGCAGCCCAGCCCCCGGATATAGTCCAGCTTGTTGATGATCCCCTGAAAATCGCCGATACCGTCGGCATTGGTATCAAGGAACGACTGGGGGTAAATTTCGTAAAATACAGCATTATCCAACCATTTTGGCATAAGAAAGGCCCCTTTCTTTGTATCTGTGGGAATCATACAACCACACAGGGGCAATGTCAAGGCTGATTTGCGGAAAGTACACTGTCCTTACATAAGAGCCAGCGTCCCCGTCACCCGAAGAATTTCGTAAGAGGTCAGGCAGTGAAAATCTCCCTCCGCCGCACCGGTCATAACGTTTTTGTTCAGGACGGCTCTGTTATATACATCGGCACCGTAGGCATCCCGCCCTTTGAGCCTGGAGAGCGAATAGCAATTTCTCTCCTCCGTGACGGGGCTGCGGGTCTCGTCCGCCTTGACGAACTCTCTTTGCCACGTTCTGTTTTCCACGTCGGCCGTGATGTGATATTCGTCCAGGAAACATTTGATCTCAAAGGTGACAGAGCTTTTTTCTTCCACCAACCGGCTTGCGTATTCGTCTTTCAGGACAAGATAGGCACAGTTGGTAAGCTTATCCAGCTCCTGAAAGGCGTCCAGCTCCCATACGTCTTCGTCGTATTCCTCAAAATAATCCTGCCAGTTGTCCATGGTGATCTCAATGGTCTCGTTCACCGGCTTCGTTTCGATTTTCGCGGGCGGATCGATCGTCGCCGGTGTCATCAGCATCTCTTCCTCCGGAGAAGTCTTTTCGCCGCAGGCGGAAAGAGACAGGCACAGTACCGCCGCCAGAAGCAGCGCGATCCATTTTTTCATTTTCTCATACCTCATTTCTGTAGATTGCGACCATTGTAGCACCTGTTCCCTTCCCTGTCAACTCCGGCGGTCATTGGGTCACGCATTCCTCCGCCGCGTGCGCCCTGCGGAGCAGAGCGTTCACCCCGAAGCTGAGCAGCAGCATTCCCGCCGCCACACAGACCCAGCCGAAGCCCAGCCGGTACAGCGGCAGCCTGTGCAGCAGCTGCCCCAGAACGCCCAGCGGCAGCCCCGCGTCGCCCAGCGCAAAAGCGATGCTGACCGCGGCGGTTCCCGCCACCGTCATGGGATAGGCGAACCGGTTCCCCTTCCACAGATCGTGACTCAGTCCCAGCAGGATCAGCACAATGGATACGGGATAAATGGCGTTCAGGATGGGGATGGAAATGCTCAGGATCATGCTCAGCCCCAGATTGCACACGAGGAACGAGAAAAACGTGATGATATACACCCACGCCCGATAGGAGATCTTCCGGAAAAGGGTGGAGAAATACTGAGAAATGGAGTTGATCAGTCCGACGCAGGTGGTCAGGCAGGCCAGCGTGAAGATGGCCGCCAGCAGCACTGCCCCGGTGCCGCCAAACACCTGATAGACGATGCACCGCAGCGTCCACGCGCCGTTTTCCTGAACCGGGTAAACGCCGGAGCTGCACATGCCCATGTAGGACAGCATGGCATACACCACCGCCAGAATCGTCCCGGCCAGCACCCCCGCCAGAATCGTATAGCGCATCTTGTCCTTTTTCTCCGTCAGGCCGAAGGTTCCCAGCGTCGCGGAGATCACCAGCCCGAAATTCAGGGCGGCAATGGTGTCCATGGTGTTGTAGCCCTCGGTAAAGCCCTTGAGCAGCGCCGCCTCCTGATAGCCCCCCTGTGCCGCCGCGACGCTGGCCTCTCCCCGGAACAGGAAGCTGACGAATAGCAGCGTCAGAAGCGCCAGCAGCGCCGGGGTCAGCCCGTGGCCGATGCGGTCAACCAGCTTTCCGGGATTCAGGCACAGCCACAGGGCGATCAGGAAAAACCCCAGAGAATAGGCCGCCATCCACAGCGCCGGATTGCTCCCCTCCGGCAGATAGGGCGCCACCGCCATTTCAAAGGGAACGGAAGCGGCTCTGGGAATTCCCAGTCCCGGCCCGATGGACAGGTAGATCAGCACGGTAAACACCAGCGCGAACCGCGCCCCCACCTGTTTTCCCAGCTTTTCCAGCCCATCGAACCGCGCGACCACCACCACGCCAAGCACCGGCAGCACCACCGCCGTCGCGAGAAACCCGACCATGGCCGGAAGGGTATTCTCCCCGGCGTTCTGTCCCAGAAACGGCGGAAAAATCAGGTTGCCCGCCCCAAAAAACAGGGCAAACAGCATAACACTGACCACCAGCAGACTTTTTTTACTCAGTTTCATTTCCCGTACCTCTTTTTTTGAATTGAATATAAAAATGACTCGTCTCAAATTTCTTTGAGACGAGTCATAAAATACCCGCGGTACCACTCAAATTGCGCGCGCAAGCGCACCTCTTTCAGGCTCCAACAAGCCCTAGACACTCACGCAGTCCACGCGGAAGACCCTACTTGCATTGCTTTGGGGAACTCCGGCTCGGAAGGGATGGGATTTTGAAGGCAGTCAACCGGGCTTCCACCCTCCCCGGCTCTCTATCGGCTGTACGATCAAATCCGTCTTCGTCATCGCTTTTCTATTCGGTTGTCGTCATTCTACACGCAAAGACCGATTTTGTCAATATTCAAATATCCCAAATTCCGGAAGACGGCGTGTACAGCCAAACGATCTTTCTTTATAAGAGAAACTTTTTCATATCCTTTTTTATGGGCGACCGCCATTATTCCCCACCATTTCCCATTTTATCGTCGCATTCCGCGTCGCTGTAAATTTCTTTACCAAATCCTAGCCATAACCATGCTATAATGAACGACAAACCTATGCGGTTCATTTCATGATAACGGAAGGAGGAAAGACCGTGGAATCCGACAGCAGCGACGGTGCTGACAATTACTCCCGCATTCCCTGTTCCTATATGGCACATCTTCGCCCGCTCCTGCGATACAGAGTATAGGCGTGTGATCTTGTCCGACAATATATGAACAGAAAAAGGAGTTTTGTATGAATCACATTGGAAGCATTTTCGCAATGGCAGTCTGTCTTGCCATGTCTGCCTATTTCAGCGCAACGGAAACGGCATTCTCTTCTTTGAACAAAACCAGGCTGAAGGTTCTCGCCGACAACGGAAACAAACGGGCGGCGCTGGCCCTTAAGCTTGCCGAGAATTACGACCGGCTGATCTCTACCATTCTGATTGGCAATAACATCGTAAACATTACCATAGCATCCGTCGGTACGCTTTTGTTCGTCGAGCTTTACGGCGACGTGGGCGCGACGATCTCCACCGTGGTCGTGACTCTCGTCGTCCTGCTCTTTGGCGAGATCACCCCCAAGAGCATCGCAAAGGACGCCCCGGAGCGTTTTGCCATGTTCAGTGCGCCGTTCATCCGCCTGTGGATCTGGGTGCTGACGCCCCTGAATTTCCTCTTTACCCAGTGCAAAAAGTTCATCTCCCGCTTCATCAAGACGGACGGCAGCGCCAAAATGTCCCATGAGGAATTGCTTCTTTTCATGGAGGACGTGGAGCATGAGGGCGGCATTGACGAGAACGAGGGCGAGCTTCTGCGAAATGCTCTGGAGTTCGGCGACCTGACCGCGGCGGAGATTCTGACCCACCGGATCGAGCTGGAAGCCGTGGACATCAACGAGAGCCACGAGGAAATCGCAAAAGCCTTTACCCAGTCCCGGTTCTCCCGGCTGCTCGTCTACCGGGATACCATCGATCAGGTCGTGGGCGTTCTCCATCAGAAGGATTTCTACATCAACGGCAAAATGACCGATCAGCCCATCGCCCAGATCATGACGGAGCCGCTGTTCGTCTACCAGCATACCAAAATCCGGGACATTCTGAAGATGCTCCAGCACCAGAAGTCCCACATTGCGGTCGTGGTCGATGATTTCGGCGGCACGCTGGGAATCGTCACGATGGAGGACATTCTGGAAGAGCTGGTAGGTGAGATCTGGGATGAACACGACGAAGTTGAGGAGGATTTTGAAAAGCTGGGTGAAAACCTCTACCGGGTCGATTGTTCCGTCAGTCTGGAGGATTTCATGGAGTTCTTTGACGTGGAACTGAAATCCGACAGCGTCTCCGTAGGCGGCTGGGTCATGGAGCAGCTGAACAAGGTGCCGGTCAAGGGTGAGTCCTTCACCACGAAGCATCTGGAGATCACGGTTTCCGAGCTGGACGCCCACAGGGTATCCTCCATTACGGTCAGGCAGCTGGATGAATCCCCTGCCGGCTGCGCTTCTTCTACATAAATCGACGAAAACGCCGGAATTCCTGTGATTCCGGCGTTTTTTGTCCCGATTCTGCGGAAAGCAGAAACGTCATTCTGCCCAAAAAGGAATCTATTGACAACCTTACTTTTATAAAATACAATAAACCCACATACAAACGAAAAGGGGCAATCCGAAATGGAGAAAAAACGCACACGGGACATTCGCTTCTGGGTACTTGTCTGGGGTCTTGGCCTTGTGGGACAGTTATGCTGGAACATCGAAAACCAATGGTTCAATACCTTCGTATACGCCAAAATCGCCAAGGACCCCACCATCATTTCGTGGATGGTCGCCATTTCGGCCATCGCAACTACCATCGCAACCTTCCTGTTCGGAACGCTGTCCGACCGGAAGGGCAAGCGGAAAAATTTCATCGGTATCGGATACATTCTCTGGGGCATCTTCACAATTCTGTTCGGCACGACGGAATGGATCACCGGCGGCCAGCCTGCGAGTTCCGCGCAGGTTCTGATGCTTGCGGCGACGGCTGTTGTCTGTGCCGACGCGCTGATGTCCTTCTTCGGCTCCATGGGCAATGACGCGGGCTACAACGCATGGCTGAACGACATGATGACCGAGCAGAACCGCGGTTCCATCGGCGCCGCCCTTGCCACTCAGCCCATCATCGGCACCATCGTCGGCACGGTGGTCGGCGGTATGCTCATCGGCGGCAGCGACAATTATATGCGCCTGTTCGTGGTCATGGGCGGTTTCGTAATTCTGTTCGGAATCGCGGCGATCCTCTTTATGAAGGACGCCCCACAGCTCAAGCCCAGCAAAAACGGCAGCTTCGGAAAGCAGCTTTTCAGCGCGTTCAATTTCCGTGAGCTGATCAAAATGAAAGAGCTTGTCTGGGTTTTCCTTGTGCTGACCGTGTATTTCATCGCCTTCAACGTGTACTATCCCCATATCGGAAATTACATGATCTATTATCTGGGATTCCGCGCCGACAGCATCGGAATCATTCAGGGCATCGCTCTGATCGTCGGTATGCTCTCAGTCATCCCCGCCTCCAAGCTCCTGAGCAAAAACAAATTTGTCCTCGCCACGTCCATCTCTGTCCTGCTCAGCTTTCTCGGCGTGGGGATCGTCGGTCTCTTTGGGCGTCCGGAAAACGTTGACCCCAGCACCATCTGGAACTGGTCACTGCTGATCGGCCTGTTCTTCTTCGGATGCGGCTATATCATGTTCATGCAGGTGACTTCCGTCTGGATGAAGCAGCTTTTCCCAGAGGAGTCCAAGGGGCAGTTTGAGGGCTTCCGCATCGTTTTCTTCGTCCTCATTCCGTGGATCGTATCGCCGTTCATTGCCAATCCCATCATCAAAAACAACGGGCAGATTCTGGATTCCAACGGATTTGCGGCGTATCTTCCCACTCACGTCCTGTTTTTGATCTCCACACTGCTGGTTCTGGCGACCTTTGTGCCGCTGTTCTTCGCCGCACGGCAGCGCCGGGCGCGGGAAGCAAAGGAGCCGGTACGTTGATTTGGTGCATGATCGCGGCGCTGCTTTTGCTGGCAGTTTTCGCTATTTCGGCGCTGATTGCGGAAAAGTGTCTTCAGATGGTCGTAAATCCGGTGCGCTACGACGTCGATTACGTCAAAGCGCTGGAAACGACAAATGGCTTTTCCGACTGCATCGAAGCATATGAAACAAAATGGCAGCGGACGCCCTTCGTCCTCCACTGTGCGGGCGCGGACATCTCCGGCGAGTACATGATGAATCCGGCCGACTCCGGAACGCCCCGCAAAGTGGCGATCATCTGCCATGGACACACCGTAAACCGGTATTCCGACCTCAAATATGCGGATATTTTCTACCGCGCCGGGTTCAGCACCGTGATTTTTGACGAGCGCTATTTCGGTGAATCCACGGGAGACTTCTGCACCCTTGGGCAGAACGAAGCACGGGACGTGGCCGCCATCATCGCCTATGTCAGACAGATATTCGGTCAGGACTGCGTCATCGGCCTGCACGGCGAATCCATGGGCGCGGCCACCGCGCTTCTGACGCTCAAGTACGAGACGCCGGATTTTGTGATCGCGGACTGTCCCTTCGCGGACAGCAAGCTGCTTTTTGCCCAGTGGTTAAAGCGCAATCTGCACATTCCCATTGGCCTGATCTGGCCGATTCTGCGCCGCCGCGCGAAGCGAAAATACGACTACGACGTCGAATCCGTCTGCCCGATTGCGGCGGTGCAAGGAAAAAACGTACCGATCTGCCTGATGCACGGAAAAAGCGACAATTTAATTCCGTATACCCACAGTGAAATGCTGCACAAAGCCTGCGTAAATCCCAACAGCGAGCTGCATCTTTTCGAGAATGCAGACCACGCCCGGTCTATCGTTGTGGCGCGGACGGAGTATGAAAGACTGGTTCTTGCTTTCCTCCACAACTGCGGACTGTACGGGACGGAAAATAAACAATAACCGGAAGCTGCCCGGTATTCAAGGCAGCGCCGGACGGGACACATCAAAAAATATAGAAAAGCGCACAGACAAAGCTGTCCGTGCGCTTTTGTCATATCAGCCGTTGGTCGCAATAAAGGTAATGTCCTTTCCGCTCCAGACATCAGGGGTAAAGTTGATCTCAAGCTCCTGCCAATCAGTGGGTACTTCATATCCGACAACGCCGCTGAATTTTTTACCGGCGGCAACCGTACCGTCAAGTTGATTTTTACTGCCCTTTTCCATCAGAGCAGAAAGACTGAAGGTGCAGGCGTAGTCGTCGCAATATGCGTCGAAGCTCATCAATGAGGAAACGGTGATCTCGCTGTCGGAGTTGTTTGCAATATCAAATTCGCAAAGCACAAAAACATTGCCGTCGGCCGGTTTGTTGTAGGCGGAACCGGTGCTTTCCGTCACACTTTTCAGTGTGACCTGCACGTTTTTCAGTTCTGCCGTTTCACCAACGAGAAACGCTGTTTTCTCGATTTTTTTCGGAGCTGTGGTCTGCTCAGGCACTTTTGCTGTGGGTTGTTCGGGAGCTTTCGTGGATATGATATTACTGTTCTGACTTTGTGTGGGTGTTTCAACCTTTTTCGGTTCGTTGCTGCTGCCAACAGCACCAATAACTGCGAAAAGGATAATTACAACAAGGACGCCAATCAGAACGGGGTGTCCTTTTTTGACCTTTGCTCCGCAATGGGGACATGTTTTTGCGGTTTTCGCAACCTGCGCACCGCAGGCTTTGCAGTTCGTTAATTTGTTTGTTTCCATTTCTACTTCTCCTTTGAATTGTGATGTGTACGGTTTTGCCATAATGCCGACTGCATACACAGTAGTTATGCGGATGCGTTTTCCAAAGTATGCTATCTTGCATAATCACTGCTTGATAATAGTATAAATCATAAAATGCATTCTGTCAATCGCATATGCCGTTTTACAGTCTGTTCAATTTTCCTGTTTCGATGTGTAAAATATACATAGAAAAGGGGGCGGGAAGATGAAAGAAGAGTTCAGGGAGCTTTACCAGCAGTTCGGCTTGAATGTCGTATACTACCGGAAGAAAAAAAGGCTTTCGCAAACGCAGCTGGCCGAGCTGGTGGATATTCACCGGACTTATGTCAGCGCCATCGAGCTGGGGAAGGTGAGTGTTTCCTTTGATGTCCTGTTCAGGTTGGCGCAGGTCCTGGAGGTTCCTGTCAGTAAGCTGTTTGAGATAAGAGAGTAAAAGCGCAGAAGTCAAGGCTCGACTTCTGCGCTGTTTATATAAACTGGCAAAAGAAAAAATGCCGTGAAATTCATACGAATTTCACGGCACTCTGGTCCGAGTGTCGAGATTCGAACTCGAGGCCTCTTGAACCCCATTCAAGCGCGATACCAAACTTCGCCACACCCGGATTTTTGATTGCGTCTCTCGACTGCCTGAATATATTAGCACACCTTCTCGAAAAATGCAACCATTATTTTTCCTTTTTTTATTATTTTTTCGCGGCGGCGTCTGAGCGACCTCATTGCGCCGGTTTCCAGAGGTACAGCCCCGTGCCGGACAGGCACAGTTTTTCCGGGTTTTCCTTTGACCGGGCCTCTGCCGACAGGGTTATCAGGCTTCTGGATACGGAAACCACATGCACCTTGATTATGACCTCTGCCCCCGGATTCAGAGGGCGATGGTAGTTCACGCTGAGCTGCACGGTGGGCGCGATCCCGGCTCCTGTTTTCAGGCAGTAGGGGATCAGTCCCATCGCCTGATCCAGCACCGTCGCGCCGAGACCGCCGTGAAGCGTCCCCGCGGGGTTGCGCATCCATGTTTCCGTCCGGCAGGAGAGCAAATAGTCCCCCGCTTCCGGGTCGCAGTCCAGCAGTTCAAAATGCAGCATGTCCCCAATGGAGCCGGGGGCAAACTCACTGACCTGTGCGATCCGGCGGCGCAGGAGCGCCGCAGTCTCACTCGCCGCGCTCACTGGTAATCACCTTGCCGATGTTCCACAGGTGGATGACCTTCCGCTCGGCTTCGGCCTTCTCGTCCTCGTCCTCGTATTCCACGTACACGGTGTGGGCGCTGCAATCCGCGCACTCCACCTGTACGTTCCAGCCGCCCTCGTGCATGAGCAGACCCGCGCCCCGGCAGATGGGGCATTCTTCCAGAATATATTCTTCCATTTGACGTTACTCCTTATCTGAAAATGGTTTCATTGGTATCATAAATTTCCACCCGGCTGTACCGGATAAAATCCGGCGCGAGGTCGGGGATGTATTTGTTTACGGCGGCGCCCAGCAGCATGGGATTCAGGGACGGATTCTGGCAGCAGACCCGCGCCTCAAGCTTTACAACGTTACCCGACACCGGTGCGGCAGAAAGCTTGCGGATCATGGGAATGATATTCTGCTCCACCACGCCTTTTTTGCCCTTCTTTTCCACGGTCACTTCCTCACGGGAAAACAGGGCTTCGATCTGTTCCGCCGCGTTCTGCGGCACGCCCGCGTCGTACTCCAGCAGCACGGCGCAGTCGAGATACGCCAGATTCTTGTTTTTTCCGCCGCCGGCGTACACCGAGAGGACGTGTACGCCCTCCACAAGCGCCTGATTCAGCCGGGTGCAGATATCTTCGTTTGAAAACGTGTCCGTTTCCAACTCAAAATCCAGCAGCTCGCACTGGCTTTCCACGCCCAGGCTCAGGGGCAGGGCGATGGACACCGAGGGGCGGGGGTTGAAGCCCTGCGTGTGGGTCAGGGGCAGTCCCGCCCGCTTGAATGCCCGCTGGAACAGCCGCATCAAATCCAAATGGGAGATATACACGGCATTGCCTGTTTTCTGAAACAGCGCTCTAAGCATCGCACGACACCTCCCGCAGCAGTCTTTCCGCGCCGCAGCCCGCGCAGCCGTGGCGGCAGTCCGGGGTGATCTTCGACTCGTAGGCACGTTTTCGCTCCAGCTTCAGGAATTTCTTTGTCACGCCCACGTCGATGGTGTCCCACGGCAGCAGCTCGTCCTCGCCGTAGCCGCGGACGGTGTAGAAGTCCACGTCCACGCCGCATTTGCGGAAGGCGTCCTGCCATTTGGCGTAGTCAAAATATTCGTCCCAGCCGTCCAGCCGTGCGCCGTTTTTCACGGCTTCCTCGATCACCGCGCCCAGCCGGCGGTCGCCACGGGCAAAGACCGCTTCCAGCTGGCTCAAATCCGGCGCGTGATAGTCGTATTCAATGGACTTGGAATAGAAATGGGATTTCAGCAGATGGCAGCGACGCAGATATTCCTGAGGCGTGATCTGCTTTTCCCACTGGAAGGGCGTGTGGGGCTTGGGGACAAAGTACGCCGTGGCGACGTGAACGCGAAGGCCCCGTTTCTTGTTCACGGCGCGTTCCTTCCATGTCAGGATCACCTTGTACACCAGCTCCGCGATGCCGAGCACGTCCTCGTCCGTTTCCGTGGGCAGACCCAGCATGAAATAGAGCTTGACATTGTTCCAGCCGCCGGAAAAGGCGTTGGCGCAGGTCGTCAGAATTTCGTCCTCGGTCAGATTCTTGTTGATGACATCCCGCAGGCGCTGGGTTCCCGCCTCCGGGGCGAAGGTCAGGCTGCTTTTCCGGCCGCCCGCCTGAAGCCGTTCCATCAGGTCACGGGAGAAATTGTCCGCCCGGAGGGAGGGAACGGAGAGGCTGACCTTATTCTCCGTGCAGTAGGGGATCAGCTTGTCCGTCAGCTCTTTCAGCCCCCGGTAATCAGAGGTTGACAGGCTGGAAATGGTGATCTCGTTGTTTCCGGAAGCGCGAAGGGTCTCCACCGCCTGACGGTACAGCACTTCCGGGCTTTTCTTCCGTACCGGGCGGCAGGAGAAGCCCGCCTGACAGAACCGGCAGCCCCGGATGCAGCCCCGGAACACCTCCAGATTTGCACGGTCATGGACAATCTCCGTGGAGGGAACGATCATTTTTGTGGGGAAATAGGCGTTGTCCAGGTCTTCGATGATGCGCTTTGTCACCGTCTCGGGCGCACCCTCCAGCGGCACGATGGCGGCGAGGGTGCCGTCGGCGTTGTATTCGTGGCGGTAGAAGCTGGGGACGTACACGCCGGGGATTTTCGCAACTTCATGGAGAAAAGCATCCTTGCTCCACCCCTCGTCCTTTGCCCGGTCGTAGAGCTGCAAAATCTCCACGGTGATGTCCTCGCCCTCGCCCAAGGAAAAAAAGTCGATAAAGTCCGCCAGCGGCTCCGGGTTGAAGGCACAGACGCCTCCGGCAAACACGATGTTTTTCAGCCCCTGCCGGTCTTTGGAGCGAAGGGGGACGCCTGCCAGATTCAGCATATTTAAGATGTTGGAGTACGCCATTTCATAGCCGATGGTAAAGGCAATCATGTCGAACTCCCGGACGGGAGTCTGGCTTTCCAGCGCCCACAGGGGCAGGGAATTATCCCGCATGGCCTGCTCCATGTCTCCCCATGGGGCAAACACACGCTCGCACCACACGCCGTCCATCCCGTTCATGACGCCGTAGAGGATACGCATTCCTAAGTTGGACATGCCGATCTCGTAGGTGTCCGGGAAGCAGAAGGCCACGCGTACCCGGACGTCCTTCAAATCCTTTTTGATCTCGCCCCATTCTCCGCCGGTGTAGCGTGCCGGTTTCTGCACGGTGGGGAGAATGCGCTGCATCAGTTCGGTCATAGTGATACCTCATTAAAATGTTCTCCGCCTATTGTACCCCGAACCGTGTCAGTTTGCAAGGTCTTTTTCGCAGGAATGCTTTGATTGCCAGCAAAGTTACCGCCGTCATGGGCAGCATCCCCAGCTTCCAGTAAAAGGTTGCCGCCAGCGCGAGAGCGCCCAATATCCCTATTGTTCCCCATTCTGCCCAGATTGCAATGCGATTTGCCCATTTTGGGCAAAACCGCGTCAGAGCGCAGCGCAGCGCCCGCCCGCCGTCCAGTGGGAACACCGGCAGCAGATTGAAAGCCGCCTGCACCAGTGCGCAGACCGCCACCCGTGGGAACACCCGAAACATAAGCACCAGCAGCAGGCTTCCTGCGGGGCCTGCCAGAGCGCAGACCAGCTCTTTGCCGCTGCTTAATGGTTCCGTCTCCATCACCGCCCCGCCCGCGCTGATGCGAACGCCCCAGATCCGCCCGCCAAGAAGGAGTATTGCCGCCCCGTGGCACAGCTCATGGAACGCCGCCGCTGCCAGCGCGGACAGGAGCCAGTTCAGCGGCAGCGTCAGCAGCAGAAACGCGCCCATCAGGCAGGCGGAAACGTCAACCCGGACAAAGTCCCGCATTCGCAAAAACTTCCCGGCAGAAGTTTTCCACCGCGCTGCCTACCGGCGTTCCGGCATGCAGTTCCTGCGTCAATTCCGCCCATGCGGCCGCCGTCGCCGCACTGTCGCCGGGGAGAAGCATATCCCGAAGCGCCTGCGCCCCTCTCGGCCAGAATCCGCCGGCGATCAGCAGGAAAATCAGGAAGCAGACTGCCGTCAGCAGCAAGGCTCTGCCGTTTCTCTGCCGGATTTGCGTTCTTTTGATTCCGGAAGAAGAGTACTCTACCCGGTAACTCATGTAAACCACCTCGGGGAAGTGTATGAGCGCGGCGTGACAAAAATACGGACAGGCGGAAAAAGCGGCGGTTGGCACTTGACAATGGGGAAATAATTCATTATAATACCAGAGTTAACGGGGTGTGGCGAAGCTTGGTATCGCGCTTGGTTCGGGTCCAAGAGGCCTCGGGTTCGAATCCCGACACTCCGACCATGCAGAGTGTCCTTATAGGATCTGAGTATCCTGTAATGGACACTCTGCTTTTTTGTACGTCGAATACCACCCGTCCGGTGGGTTACCTTCGGCATAAAAAACATACGCTGAAAGAGACGGCCTTTGCCGTCTTTTTCCTTTCCCTCCCGCATACACTTCTCCAAAAGCACATGCTGCTCAAGGAGGTGTTCCGTATGTCCCAGCGCACCGCGTCATATTCCGGACGCCGCGTTGCCCCGACCCGCCGCCGCGCTCCTGCGCCCCGCAAAGCGCCGCCGCGCCCGACCCCGTCCCGCCCGACTGCACCCCGCCCGGAGAAAAAAGCCACGCCCGCCGCCCGCCGCCGCATGGCGCAGATGGTGATCTCCGCCGCGCTGCTGCTGGCGGTGGTGGCCATGAAATTCCTGTTTCCCGCTGCATTGGAGCGCTGCCGCGCCACGCTTCTGGAGCTGCTGGGAGCCGACACCGACTTCGTGGAGGTATTCTCCGCCGCCGGACGTGCTTTTTCCTCCGGTTCCGATGCCCTGACCGATGCCTACACCGCCGTGTTCGGCGCGGCGGAGGTGCCTGCTTCCGGCAGTTCCGTTCCGCGAACCGATGATCTGCCCGGCAACGTGGATATGCTCCAGCGCGTTCTGAACTTTGACTACGCCGATCCGGTGCCCGCCGGGGATATCACTTCGCTTTTCGGCGCCCGCAGCGATCCGCTGGAGGGCGGCGGGCGCTTTCACTACGGCCTTGACATAGCAGGGGAGGAGGGCGCCGTGATCTCCGCCTTCGCCGATGGCGTTGTCACCGCCGTGGGCGACAGCACCGATCTGGGCAAATACGTCACCGTCACCCATGAGGGCGGCTATTCCACGCTCTACGCCCACTGCCGCCGGATCACCGCTTCCGACGGCCAGCAGGTGCGCTGCGGCGATCCCATCGCCGAGATGGGGGACACCGGCCGCGCCACCGGCGTCCACCTCCACTTCGAGCTGCATCAGGATGACGTCTACCTGAATCCCATCTACTATGTTACATTCGCCTGACCGTTCCGCCGCCCTCACCGTCTCGCCCTCGGCGCTGGTGCTGCTGGCGGCGTTCCTGCTGTTTTCAAGGGGTCTGACGCTGCCCGCCGCCATTCTCTCCGCCGCCCTGTGCCACGAGCTTGCCCATGTGCTGGCGCTGCATCTGCTCCACGCCCCGCCCCGGCGTCTGACGCTGTCGGCCTCCGGCGCAGAGCTGTATGTCCCGGCGCTGGCGCGCCTTTCCTACGGCGGTGAGATATTGGCCGTGGCCGCAGGCCCCGCCTGCAACCTGCTGCTCTGGGCGCTGCTGTCCTCCGTGGGCGGTGAGGCGCTGGCGCCCTTCGCCGGGGCGCATCTGATACTGGGCGCGCTGAATCTGCTGCCCGTTCGCCCCATGGACGGCGGCCGCCTGCTCTGGCTCCTTGTGTCACTGTGCAGCGAGCCGTACACCGCCGACCGCGTGGCCTATATCACCGGCGCGGCGGTATCCTCGGCGCTGCTGCTGGTGTGCCTGTATCTGACGCTCACCACCGGCGGCGGACTGTTCCTGCTGCCCGGCGTTCTGTGGCTGGCGGTGAATGGGGTATTGCCAAATGGAACAAAACACGATAAAATAAGCTGTTACAACAAATGATCTGCCGAGGATTTTTACCATGGACAAACGACTGGAACGCATCCTGCCCCGCGTACAGAAGCCCGCCCGCTATGTGGGCGGCGAATATAACGCCATTCTGAAAAACAAAGACGAGGTGGACACCCGCATCGCCTTCTGCTTCCCCGACACCTACGAGATCGGCATGTCCAATCTGGGCATGCGCATTCTCTACGGCGTCATGAACGACCTGCCCGGCGTCTGGTGCGAGCGTGTGTTCGCCCCGTGGGGCGACATGGAGGAGGAGCTGCGAAAGGCGGATATGCCCCTTTTCGCGCTGGAATCCGGCGACCCCATCACGGATTTTCACATCGTGGCCTTCTCTGTGGGCTACGAGATGGCGTTTCCCGCCATCCTCAACATGCTGGATCTGGCGCATATCCCCCTCCACGCCGCTGACCGTACCGGCCTGACGCCGCTGGTCATTGCCGGCGGCACCGCCATGTACAACGCCGAGCCGCTGGCCGACTTCATCGACCTTGTGAGCCTGGGCGAGGGCGAGGACGTGACCGTGGAGCTGATCGAGCTGCACCGCCGCGCCCGCCGCGAGGGGTGGAGCAAGCCGGACTTCCTCCGCGCCGCCGCGCAGCTGCCGGGCATCTACGTGCCCAGCCTGTACGACGTGACCTACCACGAGGACGGCACCGTGGCGTCCATCACGCCCCGGGACGGCGCGCCCGCTGTTGTCACCAAGCGCATCGTTCACGACATGGACAAGTCCTATTTCCCGGTCAAGACCATCGTGCCCTCCACCGAGATCGTGCAGGATCGCGTGACGCTGGAGCTGTTCCGGGGCTGCATCCGGGGTTGCCGCTTCTGTCAGGCGGGCTATGTCTACCGCCCCGTCCGCAACCGCAGCCGCGACCTCTGCGCCGACTACTGCGTCCGCTCCTGCGACGACACCGGCTATCAGGAGGTCACGCTGTCCAGCCTGTCCACCAGCGACTACCCGCCGCTGACCGGCCTGTGTGATGAATTGGAGCCCTTCTGCGACGCCCGGCATGTGAGCCTGTCCCTGCCCAGCCTCCGCGCCGACAACTTCTCCATGGAGCTGATGCAGCGGCTGGCCAAGGGGCGCAAGACCGGCCTGACCTTCGCGCCGGAGGCTGGCACCCAGCGGCTGCGGGACGTCATCAACAAGAACGTCACACTGGACGATCTGCTGCTGTCCTGCCGCACGGCCTTTGCCGGCGGCTACAGCGCCGTGAAGCTCTATTTCATGCTGGGTCTGCCCACCGAGACGGACGAGGACGTGCTGGGCATCGCGGACGTAGCCGCCCGCGTCATGCACGCGTGGCGCGAGAGCGCCCAGAACAAGCAGCGGGGCATCCGCATCACCGTTTCCACCAGCTGGTTCGTGCCCAAGCCCCACACGGCGTTCCAGTGGGAGCCGCAGATATCCAAGGAGGAGTACGAGCGCCGGGTGGCGCTGCTGCGGGAGGCCATCAAGACAAAGACCGTCACCTATAACTGGCACGACTCCGACACCAGCTTCATGGAGGCCGTCCTCGCCCGGGGCGACCGCCGCATGGGAAAGGTGTTGGAAACAGCGTGGCGTAAAGGCGCTCACCTTGACGCCTGGGAGGAGTATTTCTCCCTGGAGCGCTGGCTGGAGGCCTTCGACGAGTGCGGCCTTGACCCGCATTTCTACGCCAACCGCACCCGCAGCGAGGACGAGCTGCTGCCGTGGAGCATGATCTCCTCCGGCGTAACGCAGGCGTATCTGAAGCGGGAGCGCCATCAGGCGTACCGATCCGTCACCACCCCCGACTGCCGCACCCACTGCAACGGCTGCGGAGCCAATCTGTTAGTAGGAGGGACATGCGATGTCTAAGCTCCGTCTCTTATTTATAAAGGAAGCGCAGGCGTCCTACATCTCCCATCTCGATCTGCTGCGCACGTTCCAGCGCGCCTTTCCCCGCACCGAGCTGGATATCAAGCACTCACAGGGCTACCACCCGCACCCCATCATCTCCATCGTCCTGCCTCTGCCGGTGGGACAGTCCAGCGACTGCGAGCTGCTGGATTTTGAGGTGACGCAGGATACCGACGGCAGCGGCATCGCGGAAAAGCTCAACACCGGCATGCCCTCCGGTCTGCGGGTGCTGGACTGCTATCCGGCCACCCGTCCCGTCCGGGATCTGGCTTTTCTCCGCGCCGACGTGACCTTTGAATACGACAACGGCGTGCCCGCCGATGCCGCCGAAGCCATCACCGCGCTTCTGCGCCGCCCGGAGCTGGTCATCCAGAAGCGTACCAAGCGCAAGGACCTTGCGGATGTAGATATAGCGCCCATGATAAAGGAAGTTTCCTTTACAGCAGGGGAGGGTGTTGTCACCGGTACTGTCACGGTGCAGGCGCAGAATCCCGGCCTGAATCCGCAGCTGCTGGAGAAGGCCATCGCCCGCTATCTGCCGGAGCTGGCGCCGGACTTCACCCGCATCCGCCGCCGGGAGCTGCTGGATGCGGACGGCAGGGCGTTTCGATGAAAAACAACAACGGTGAGAAAAAATTGTTAAACTGTTGACAGAGAGCGGTGCAAGTGATAAAATTAACAAAGTAAAAATACAATACGCGGAAAGGGAGAACACTATGGCCAGACCGTTTGACTACACAGCGGAATATAATCGCAAGCTATGCACCGCCGATGAAGCGGCACGGGTGGTAAAGAGCGGCGACTGGATCGACATCTCCATGGGCACGGGCTTCCCGTCCCTGATGGATGCCGCCATCGCCAAGAGAAAGGACGAGCTGCGGGAGGTGAAGATCCGCGGCTACCTGATCTTCGACCCGATCCAGATGGTGGAGTGCGACCCGGAGCGCAAGCACTTTGTCTATAACAGCTGGCACATGTCCGGCTACGAGCGCAAGCTCTGCGACCGCGGGCTGTGCAACTTCAACCCCATGGTTTTCCGCAACCTCAGCTGGTATTACAGCCAGTTCCTCACCGTCAACGTGGCGATGATGGCCGTGACCCCCATGAACGAGCACGGCTACTTCAACTTTGCCGGCGCCACGGCCTCCGCGCGCTCCACGCTGGACAAAGCGGATGTGGTCATTCTGGAGATCAACGAGAATCTGCCGTGGGTCTACGGCGGTCTGGACGAGTGCATCCATATCAGTGACGTGGATATGATCGTGGAGGGGCCGCACGGCCCGCTGCCCAGTGTCAAGTCTCCCGCCGCCAACGAGGCGGAGATGAAGATCGCCGAGTATGTGGTGCAGAACATGGTGGACGGCTCCACCCTGCAGCTGGGCATCGGCTCTCTGCCCAACGCCGTGGGTCAGATGATCGCCAAGAGCGACCTGCGGGATCTGGGCATCCACACGGAGATGCTGTGCGACAGCTATCTGGACATGTACAAGGCCGGCAAGATCACCAACAACCAGAAGAAGCTGGATCGCTACAAGAGCATCTTCGGCCTTGCCATCGGCTCGCCCGACCTGTACGACTGGATACGCGAGAACCCCGGCGTGGTCACATATCCTATCAGCTACTGCAACGACCCGGCCAACGTGGGCAAGCAGGATAATTTCGTCTCCATCAACAACTGTATCTCCGTTGACCTGTACGGTCAGATCTGCGCCGAAAGCTCCGGCACCCGCCAGATCAGCGGTACCGGCGGTCAGCTGGACTTCCTGGAGGGCGCGGCGTTGTCCCACGGCGGCAAGGCGTTCATCTGTCTCACCTCGTCCTTTACGGATAAGCAGGGCAACGTCAAGTCCCGCATCAATCCGCTGCTGTCCCCCGGCGACATCGTCACCGACCCCCGCAGTCAGGCCTACTACATCGTCACCGAGTACGGCGGCGTGAATCTGGTGGGCTGCTCCACCTGGGAGCGGGCGGAGAAGCTGATCTCCATCGCCCACCCCATGTTCCGCGACGAGCTTATCGCCAACGCGGAGAAGCAGGGCATCTGGATCAAGTCCAACAAGCGCTGAAAGGTACATAGCAAGAGGGAGACGGCCCTGCGCCGTCTCCCTCTTGACATTTTCCTGCGGATATAGTATACTTCCTGCATATGAAATCGGCGATGACGGGAAGCAGTAGGCGGTCAGCGGATGCCAAGAGAGGGCGCGGCAGGTGTAAGCGCCCGTGATGCCCCGCCCAAGTCGTCCCTGAGCTTCGCGCTGAACTGACAGTAGGCCGCGGCGGTTTGCCCTCCGTTACCGGGGCGGGGTGTTGCTGCACCCATGAGCGCGGGAGCGATCCCGAATACAGGTGGTACCACGGACGTTATGTTCGCCCTGTTTTGCACTGGCAAAACGGAGCGGACTTTTTGTTTTGCCAAATACCAGATAAGGAGTACAGATATGAAAGAACTGCCCAAGGTCTACGACCCGCGGGACGTGGAATCCCGCATTTACAAGCTGTGGATGGACGGCAACTGCTTCAAGGCGGAGCCAAACCCCGACAAAAAGCCCTTTTCCATCGTCATGCCGCCTCCCAACGTCACCGGCCAGCTCCACATGGGACACGCGCTGGACTGCACGCTGCAGGATATTCTGACCCGCTTCAAGCGGATGCAGGGCTACGAGGCGCTGTGGCTGCCCGGCAGCGACCACGCCGGCATCGCCACCCAGATCAAGGTGGAGGAGGAGCTGCGCAAAAACGAAGGCCTGACCCGCTACGATCTGGGACGCGAGAAGTTCCTGGAGCGCGTCTGGGCGTGGAAGGAGAAATACGGCAGCCGCATCGTCGAGCAGCAGAAGAAGATGGGTGCCTCCTGCGACTGGAGCCGCGACCGCTTCACCATGGACGAGGGCTGCTCCCGCGCCGTCCGCGAGACCTTCTGCGAGCTGTATGAAAAAGGCCTGATCTACAAGGGCAGCCGCATCATCAACTGGTGCCCCCACTGCCTTACCGCCCTGTCCGACGCCGAGGTGGAGTACACCGACAAGCCCGGCCATCTGTGGTACATCCGCTATCCGCTGGCCGACGGCAGCGGCGATATCGTCATTGCCACCACCCGTCCCGAGACGATGTTCGGCGACACCGGTGTGGCTGTCAACCCGGAGGACGAGAACTTCAAGCACCTGATCGGCAAGACCTGCATCCTGCCCATCATGAATCGCGAGATCCCCATCGTGGGCGACGATTACTGCGAGATCGGCTTCGGCACCGGCGCCGTGAAGATGACCCCGGCGCACGATCCCAACGACTTTGAGGTGGGTCTGCGCCACAATCTGGAGGTCATCCGCTGCATCAGCGACGACGGCACCATGAACGAAAACGCCGGCAAATATCAGGGCATGGATCGCTACGCCTGCCGCAAGGCGGTGGTGGCCGATCTGGAGGCCGACGGCTATCTGGTCAAGACGGAGCCGTACAGCCACAATGTGGGCACCTGCTACCGCTGCCACAACGACGTGGAGCCGCTGATCTCTGCCCAGTGGTTCGTGAAGATGGCGCCGCTGGCCAAGGAAGCCATCCGCGTGGTGGAGGACGGCACCATCAAGTTCGTGCCCGAGCGCTTCACCAAGACGTATATCAACTGGATGGAGAACGTCCACGACTGGTGCATCTCCCGCCAGCTGTGGTGGGGTCATCAGATCCCCGCATGGTACTGCGACGAGTGCGGCCACATCAACGTCAGCCGTGAGGATCCCACCAAGTGCGAAAAGTGCGGCTGCACCCACCTGACCCGCGAGGAGGACGTGCTGGACACATGGTTCAGCTCCGCGCTGTGGCCGTTCTCCACGCTGGGCTGGCCTGACACCGACGCGCCCGACCTGAAGTACTGGTATCCCACCTCCGTCATGGTCACGGGCTACGATATCATCTTCTTCTGGGTGGCGCGCATGATCTTCTCCGGCATGGAGCAGATGAAGAAGGAGCCCTTCAAGACCGTGTTCATCCACGGTCTGGTGCGTGATGACAAGGGACGCAAGATGTCCAAGTCCCTGGGCAACGGCATCGATCCGCTGGAAATGGCGGAGAACTACGGCGCCGACGCGCTGCGCTTCAACCTCATCACCGGCAACAGCCCCGGCAATGATATGCGCTTCTTCGTTGAAAAGTGCGAGGCCATGCGCAACTTTGCCAACAAGATCTGGAACGCCAGCCGTTTCGTCATGATGAACCTGTCCATCGACAAGGTGCAGCTGCCCGAAAATCTGGAGCTGGAGGACAAGTGGGTGCTCAGCAAGCTGAATACCCTGATCCGCGAGGTCACGGACAATCTGGAATCCTACGAGCTGGGTGTGGCCTCCGCCAAGATCTACGACTTCATCTGGGACACCTATTGCGACTGGTATATCGAGCTGACCAAGACCCGGCTCAACGGCGAGGACGCCGCCGCGAAGCTGGCGGCGGAAAACGTGCTGTGCTATGTGCTGCTGCGTATTCTGGAGCTGCTGCACCCGTTCATGCCGTTCATCACCGAGGAGATCTGGCAGGCGCTGCCCCACGAGGGTAAGTACCTGATCTCCGCCAAGTGGCCGGAGTATCAGGACGCGCTGCACTTCCCGGAGGCGGAAAACGCCATGGAAGCGGTCAAGGACGCCATTTCCGCCATCCGCGCCCGCCGCGCCGAGATGAACGTGCCGCCCAGCCGCAAGGCGCAGGTCATCATTGTCACCGCGCAGCCGGACAACTACCGTCTGGGTGCCCACTTTATCACCCGTATGGCGTATGCCAGCGAGCTGACGGTCATGACCGAGGCTCCTGCCGACCTGACGGGCATGGTCACAGTGGCCACCCACGACGCCACGGTCTACATGCCCATGGCCGAGCTGGTGGACATCGCCAAGGAGCTGGAGCGCATCGCCGCCGAGCGGAAGAAGGCGGAGGAAAACCTGCATCGCATCGAGGCGAAGCTGGCCAACGAGTCCTTCACCTCCCGCGCGCCGAAGAACGTAGTCAATGCCGAGCGCGAAAAGGCCGAGAAGGCTCGCGCCCTGATCGCCAAGCTGGATGAATCCGCGGCGGCCATGAAACTGTAATGCAAAATTACTTTACAGCTGATTTGCAAACAGAATCCCGAAAAAGGCATCTTCGGATGCCTTTTTTCTTTTGCTCCGACACGTTTCGACAAATTAAACAGGGCATATCCTGTATAATAAGCGCAGGTCACTTGATCTGCGGCGTTTTCACGGAAAATGACCGCAGGATAATGGAACAAAGGAGCAGCCAAATGGAAGTATCGGCAAAATATGAAGGGCAGCAGCTGGAATTCCAGCTCTCCGGTGAATTGGATCATCACGGTGCCAAGGGGCTGCTGGACTGTCTGGAACGCGAGATCGAGCGCACGGTACCGATGTCGCTGGTGCTGGATTTTTCCGGCGTCACATTTATGGACAGCTCCGGTATCGCTGTGGCGCTGCGGGGGTGGCAGCGTATGCGGGAGGTCGGCGGCAGTGTGCTGCTGCGTCATGTGGCAAAGCAGCCCCGGAAGGTATTTGAGGCGTCCGGCGTCGGCCGCATGATGACCATTGAATAAGGAGGGAGTACATATTATGACGCGAGCGGAAAACTATGTGGTTCTGGAATTTCTCAGCCGCAGCAGCAACGAGGGCTTTGCCCGGATTGCCGCGGCCGGCTTTGCCGCGCAGCTGGATCCTACGCTGGACGAGCTGGGGGACATCAAGACCGCCGTCAGCGAGGCGGTGACCAACGCCATTGTCCACGCCTATCCCGACAGTCTGGGAAAGGTGGTCATGAAGCTGAAGATCCTGAAGGGCGGCATGCTGGAGATCATCATCCGCGACTGGGGCTGCGGCATCGAAAATGTGGAGCAGGCGCGCCGCCCCATGTACACCACCGGCGGCAGCGAGCGCAGCGGCATGGGCTTCACCATCATGGAGAGCTTTACCGACCGCCTGACAGTGCGTTCTGTGCCGGGCAAGGGCACAACGGTGCAGATGCGCAAGCGCATCGCGCCGCGTCTGGCGGGGCGATGAGCGACCGGCTGGCGCTGCTGGAGCGGGCGCAACAGGGCGACGGCAGCGCGGAAGCGCAGCTTCTGACAGAGAACGCCGGTCTGATCTGGTCCATCGTCCGCCGCTACAACGGCTGCGGCGTGGAGACGGACGACCTGTATCAGCTGGGATGTATAGGTTTTGTCAAAGCTGTAAAGGGGTTTGACCTCACATACGGGACGCAGTTTTCCACCTATGCGGTGCCCAAGATCGCCGGGGAAATACGTCGCTTCCTGCGGGACGACGGCCCCATCAAGGTGGGGCGCACCATGCGGGAAAAAGGGCAGACCCTGTGGGCGGCGCGGGAGCGGCTGCAAAACCGATTGGGGTATGAGCCGAGGCTGTCCCAGCTGGCGGAGGAAACGGGCATGACGCCGGAGGAGATCGCCGCCGTGGACATGGCGCTCATCTCGCCGGAATCTTTGCAGCAGGAGACAGCCGAGGGGCTGACGCTGGAATCCACGCTGCGAGCCGAGGAGCCGGATGTCACCCTTGTAGAGCGCATCGCGCTGCGGGACGCCATTGACGCGCTGCCGGAAAAGGAGCGCAAGACCATCCTGCTCCGCTTTTTCAAAGGGCTGACGCAGGAGCAGACAGCCCGGATATTACAGGTATCACAGGTGCAGGTATCCCGCCTGGAGCGCCGCAGTCTGCAAAAGCTGCGGGAGCTGCTGGCGGAATGAGTAAGGGGAGAGACAGGGGGACGCGCCGCACGGCGGCGCAAAACCACGCGCAGGGGGAAGCGCAGCGCGGCGATCTGTGCCGCACCGCCCGCCGCACCGTCAGGTGCGGCGGCTGTTCTTTCCGGTATTCCCGACGCGATGCGCATCCGTTACCGTTCGGCGGTGTCCGGGAGAGACGGATGCTCTGCCTGCCGCTCCTTTTCATATTCCAGAGGAAGGAACTCCGTCATGACGCCGCGGTACCGCTTGGGCAGAAACGTGTTCTGACACCGCGGATTTTCCCGCTCCTGAATGGTCACGCTACGGAAAAACTGCTTCCAGAGCGCCCGGTAGTACAGCTCTTCGCCCTCGGGCAGAGCGGGCTGGAAGCTGTCGACCTCCGATATGCGGGAGCGTCCGTTGGCGTACAGCAGCAGCTCCCGGTGGGTACGGTCATAAATAAAGAAACGCTCGTTGGCGTACCGCTGGCAGAAGTGGCCGCGCAGCAGGGGCAGTACCCGGTTTTTCGGCTCGATCTCCGCGCCCAGCACGCCGTTGCGATCCGAAAACCGCACGAACCCGCGCAGCTTTTCCACCTCGCCGTTGATGTGCCGGATGGCCTTGTACAGAGGATAGCAGACGGGATCGGACAGATCACGCATGAAGCCGGTACCCTCGGCCAGTAGCTTGCGAATGAAGGCATATATGTGAAGCTCTTTATCGGGCAAACAGGTGAGGAAGCTGCGCCGCACCACGGCCAACGCCTTGGGGGAACGGCTGGCAATGCCGCGGCTGACCCGCTGGCTGTATGCAGGCTGGGTGATGACCGTGCGCACCTCGAATAACGACAGGGGATCCTCGTCGCAGCAAAAGGCGGCGGGGATCTCTTTGTACACATAGCTCTCGTACACACAGCACAGGAAGCCGTCCAATGTGCCGTCATACTGATACATTACTTCACTCATACCGCGACCCCCGCCTGATCGAACAGCGACAACTGCTCCGGTTGTTCGCCCGGCAGTCCCGGCTCCGCCAGCGCCAGCTGCTGCGGCAGCGTGGCAGGGGAGAAGCGCAGACCCTCCGGCATGCGTCCGCCGCAGGTGAGGAAATACTGCGCCCGTTTCACCACCACGCCCAGCTTTTTCAGATCTTCAAACCGCAGCGTGCCGCAGCGCCGTGCCGACACGATCCGCCGCGCGCTGACCGGCCCCACGCCCGGCACCCGCAGCAGCGTCTCCAAGTCGGCGCGCATCACCTCTACCGGAAACTGCTCCAGATGTGCCAGCGCCCAGCTGCACTTGGGATCCAGCCGCGTGTCGAAGTCCGGATGCGCTTCGTCCAGCAGCTCCGACGCCTGAAAGCCGTAAAACCGCAGGAGCCAGTCCGCCTGATAGAGACGGTGCTCCCGCAGCAGAGGCGGCTTTGTATCCAGGGACGGCAGCAGACTGTTCTCCACCACCGGCACATAGGCGGAATAGAACACCCGCTTCAGCCGGAACTTCCGGTACAGGGATTCCGTCAGATGCAGAATGTGCCTGTCGCTGTCGTCAGTGGCGCCTACGATCAGCTGCGTGCTCTGTCCCGCCGGAGCAAACACCGGCGCGTGCCTGTATTTGGCAAGCTCCGCCTTGCTCTGCGCCGTGCCGTCCCGTATCAGCCCCATAGGGCGCAGAATGGCCTCTCTGGACTTGTCCGGCGCCAGCGTCTGTAAGCCCTGCTGACTGGGCAGCTCGATATTCACGCTGAGCCTGTCGGCCAGAAGCCCCAGCTGCCGCACCAGCTCCGGCGCCGCGCCGGGGATGGCCTTGGCGTGGATGTACCCGTTGAACCGGTATTCCTCCCGCAAAATGCGCAGCGCCCGGATCATCAGCTCCATGGTGTAATCGGGACTGCGCAGAACGCCGCTGGAGAGAAACAGCCCCTCGATATAATTCCGCCGGTAAAAGCCGATGGTCAGCTCCGCCAGTTCCCGCGGCGTAAACGCCGCGCGGCGCGTGTCGTTGCTGCGCCGGTTGACGCAGTATTTGCAGTCGTATACGCAGGCGTTGCTCAGCAGCACCTTCAGCAGCGTGATGCATCGTCCGTCGGCGGAAAAGCTGTGGCAGCACCCGGCGATAGAGGAGGTGGTGTTCCCGATCATGCCTGGGCGGAACCCGCGCCTTACGCCGCTGGAGGTGCAGGCCGCGTCGTATTTGGCTGCGTCCGACAGGATCGCCAGCTTGTCCAGAAGCTCCATGTTCTCTTACGCCGTGCGGCGGCGACGGCGGGGCGCGGGCTTATCGATGCAGTCGATGAGCCGCATAACGTTGGCGGCGATGGAGCCGGCGCCCAGCAGGGTGATGATAAGACCGAGTGTTGTCATGATAGCGTCCTCCTTTGTCGAACTCTTGTTCTGGTCATAGTATAAATCGAACATTCGTTCTTGTCAAGAGGAATCGAACAAAATTTCTATAATTTTTCTTTTGCAGTTGACCGGGCGGGGAAATTGTATTAAAATGTAGGCAAGAGAAACGGAAAGGCAAGACACCCATGACAGATTTGGAAAGACGATTTATCCAGGCGCGGCACGATGCCATCGCCACAGAATACAGCAACCTGAACCCCTGCCAGCGGCAGGGTGTGTTGGCCACCGAGGGGCCGCTGCTGCTGCTGGCGGGCGCCGGCTCCGGCAAGACCACGGTGCTGATCCACCGGGTGGCCAACCTGCTGCGCTTCGGCCGCGGCAGCGACACGGACGAGATCCCCGTCCCCATCTCCGAGGACGAGGTGCAGTTTCTGGAGCAGTACGCCGCTGCGCCGGATGCGGCTCAGCGCCCGCTGATGGAATACCTGTGCGCGGTGGAGCCGGCGCGCCCCTGGGAGGTGCTGGCTATCACCTTTACCAACAAGGCCGCCAACGAGCTGAAGGAGCGCCTTGGCCGGATGCTGGGGGAGGAGGTGGCCGCCGACGTGTGGGCATCCACGTTCCACTCCGCCTGCGTCCGCATCCTGCGCCGAGACATCGACCGACTGGGCTTTGACCGCAGCTTCACCATCTACGACAGCGACGACAGCAAGCGCGTCATCAAGGACATCATCAAGGAGCTGGAGCTGGAGGAGAAGTCCTTCCCGCCCCGGGAGGTGCAGACCATCATCTCCCGCGCCAAAAACGATATGCAGACGCCGGAGGATTTCGCGGAGCAGGGGAAGGCCATCAACGACTGGCGTAAAATCAGAATGGGTAAAGTGTATTCGCTTTACAATAAAAAGCTGCGGGACGCCAACGCGCTGGACTTCGACGACCTGCTGTGGCACACGGTGCGGCTGCTGGAAACGGCCGGCGACGTGCGGGAATACTACCAGCGCAAGTTCCGCTACATCCTCATTGACGAGTATCAGGATACCAACGCCCTGCAATACCGTCTGGCCGCGCTGCTGACTAATCAGGAGAAGAACATCTGCGTGGTGGGTGATGATGACCAGAGCATCTATCGCTTCCGCGGCGCGGACATCACCAATATCCTCAGCTTCGAACGGCAGTTCAAAGGTGCGCGGGTCATCCGGCTGGAGCAGAACTACCGCTCCACCCAGAACATTCTGGACGCCGCCAACGCCGTTATCCGCCACAACCAGGGGCGCAAGGGCAAGACCCTGTGGACGGAGAACGGCCGGGGCGAGCTGGTGACTGTCAAGACCACCTATAACGAGAGCGACGAGGCCAATTTCGTCCTGGGGCAGATCATGATGTACTACCGCCGGGGCGGGAATTGGGGCGACTGCGCCGTGCTCTATCGCACCAATGCCCAGTCCAACGCCATGGAGTATGCCTGCAAGCGCAACGGCGTGCCCTACAAGATCTACGGCGGCCTGAAGTTCTTCGACCGCGCCGAGGTCAAGGACATGCTGGCCTACCTGTGCGTCATCAACAACCCCACCGATGATCTGCGCCTGCGGCGCATCATTAACGTCCCTGCCCGCAAGATCGGCGCGGCCACCGTGGACAAGGCGCAGCTGATCGCCGCCCGCTACGGCCTGACGCTCTACGATGTACTCTGCCGGGCGGAGGAGTTCCCGGAGCTGAAAAGCTCGGCTGCAAAGCTAAAGCCCTTTACAGATATGATCGAGGAAATGCGCCGCCGTCTGCCGGACTGCCCGCTGCCGGAGTTCTACGACTATGTCTGCGAGCGCAGCGGCTACGCCCCGGCTCTGCGGGAGAAGGACGATGTGGAGAGCCGCGGCCGGCTGGAGAACGTGCAGGAGCTGAAATCCAGCATCCTGACGTATCTGGAAAATGCCGAGGGCACGGAGCCGAGCCTCTCCGGATTTCTGGACGAGATCGCCTTGTACACCGATCTGGACAGCCGCGCGGACGGCGACAACTGCGTGACCATGATGACCATGCACGCCGCCAAGGGACTGGAATTCCCGCAGGTGTTCGTGGTGGGCATGGAGGAGGGACTTTTCCCCGGAAACCGCGCCATGGGCGACGGAGCCGAAATGGAGGAGGAGCGCCGCCTGTGCTATGTGGCTATGACCCGCGCCCGGGAGAAGCTGACGCTGACCAACGCCCGCCAGCGCACGCTGTACGGCAGAACCACGCCCTGCATGCCCTCCCGGTTCCTCAACGAGATCCCGGAGGAGAACATGGAGTGGCTGTCCAAGCCCCAGCCCCGCAGCGAAAGCTGGGAGGAGCGGGACAGCGATTACGGCGACCGCGGTTATGGCAGCTATGGCGGCTATGGACAGCGTTCCGCCGTGCCTATTGTCACCCGCCGCGAACCGGCAGAGCCGAAGGCGGGCGCTCTCCGCAGCGCCGCAGGCGCGTCCAAGGCCGCACCCAAGGCCGCCGCGCCCCGCATGCAGATACAGGCGGGGGAGACGGTGGAGCACGATGCCTTCGGGCGGGGTCTGGTGCTGTCCGTCCGTACCATGGGCGGCGACGCGCTGGTGGAGGTGGCCTTCGACTCCGTGGGCACCAAGAAGCTCATGCTGAAGATGGCTGCGCAGCACCTGAAAATACTGTAATGGGAATATACTTTACATACGATGGAGGAGAACATCTATGGGATTTGGCTTCGGTTTTGACACGACATTTGGCTTTGCGCAGGTTTTCATTTTCGCCGTATTTGCCATCGTCATTGTGAGCTTTATCGTTGCGGCGGTGAAGGGCATCGGCACATGGCACAAGAACAACAACTCGCCCCGCCTGACCGTGAACGCTGCTGTGGTGTCCAAGCGGCAGAACACCACTGTCCACCATCACCACGACAGCAACACCGGCGGGATGCACAACAGGAGCTCTACCACCTATTATGCGACCTTCCAGTTTGACAGCGGCGACCGTCTGGAGCTGTGCGTCTCCGGACGGGAATACGGCCTGCTGGCCGAGGGCGATGTGGGGGAGCTGACATTTCAGGGTACCCGCTATCTGGGCTTCGACCGCCGCGGCACCGCCGAGCCTGCATCCGAGGAGCCGCCGATCCGCTCCACGGAGAAGAAAAGCTGGGATCCGGAGCTGTAAAAGGGTGGGTATATATGACATATTGGAAATGCTTGCTCTGTGCGGTGTGCATCCTGCTGCCGCTCTGCTTTGCCGCAGGCTGCGCGGCATTCCCGAAGGCAGACGACCCACCGGAGCCGCCGCAGGAAACCGTGGATACGCCTGCGGAGCCGGATATCCCCGTTGTTCCTGCACCGGAGCCGGAGCCGGAACCGGAACCGGCGGAGGACGCACTGGTGGATGTGTGTACCTACCTTCCCGGCGTCTATGCCGACCTCCGCTACGCCACGGAGAACAATTTCACCGGACAGGTGATCTACGATTTTACCCAGCCCCAGCTGCGCTATGGCACATTGAAAAAGCTGGCACAGGCGCAGGAAATGCTGGCTGAGCGGGACTTGGCGCTGAAGATCTGGGATGCCTACCGCCCCGTCAGCGCACAGTTCCGCCTGTGGGAGGTGTGCCCCGATTCGCAGTATGTGGCCGATCCCACAAAGGGCTATTCCGGACATAGCCGGGGCAACACGGTGGACGTCACGCTGGTGTCCGCCGATGGTTCGCCCGTTCCCATGCCCACGGATTTTGACGATTTCACCGCCATGGCGGACAGGGATTACAGTGATGTGTCCGACACGGCAGCTTATGACAATGTCCGCCTGTTGGAGGACACCATGGTGTCCTGCGGTTTTCGGCCATACAGCGCCGAATGGTGGCACTTTACCGATACCACAGATTACCCCGTGGTGGAAGAATAAGCGGGTATACGCCTGCCGTGGCAGGCGTATACCCGCTTATAAAACGCAAAAAGCTCTGCGATACATCGCAGAGCTTTTAACTGTGCAGTTCAGACGCGATCAGATCGCGCGGGTAACCTTGCCGGAACGCAGGCATCGGGTACAAACATACACATGGCGAGGCGTACCGTTGATCACAGCCTTCACGCGCTTGACATTGGGCTTCCAGGGGCGGTTGGAACGCCGATGAGAGTGAGACACCTTGATACCAAAGGTCACGCCCTTGTCGCAAAATTCGCACTTTGCCATCCGTTGCACCTCCTTGCTGTCATAACATAACTGTCGCTTGCACCGCAAGCATTTGATATGATAGCAGATATGCGGCGAAAATGCAAGCTTTATTTCACAAAAAAACGAAATTTTTTTGTGAGGGGAAATGTTGCGAAACAGCGGCTCACAAGATATAATATAAAGGAGTAAATTTGCCCTTTCCGGGCAGAAGGAGCACCCATGGAAAAAGTAAAACGTACGCCCGCCAGCCTGAAAAAGATGGTGGAGACCTTCGGCATGGAGATACTGCACCGCGGCAGCGATTTTGATTCCGCCGTGATCACCATATCCGATGTGAACCGCCCGGCTCTGCAGCTGGTGGGCTTTTATGATTATTTTGACGACAAGCGCCTTCAGATCCTGGGGCGCGGCGAGATGCGCTATCTGGATCGCATGACGGAGGCGGAGCGCCTGCGGGTGTTCAACAAGCTGCTGAGCTATCCGTTCCCGGCGCTGATCGTGGCGCGGAACATGGATGTGCCCGGCGAGCTTCTGCAAATGGCGGAAAAGCACGACCGCACGCTGCTGCGCGCCGCCGATTCCACGGTGGATGTCACCAGCCGGCTTATCGACTATCTGAACCGGGTGACGGCGCCGCAGATCACGCGGCACGGTGTTCTGATGAACATTTACGGACAGGGCGTCCTCATTTTGGGCGACAGCGGCATCGGCAAGAGCGAGACGGCCATCGAGCTTCTCAAGCGCGGACACCGGCTGGTGGCCGACGATGCGGTGGAGATACGCCGCGTGTCCAACTCCCTGTACGGCACGGCGCCGGAGATCATCCGGCATTACATCGAGATCCGCGGCGTGGGCGTCATCGACGTGCAGCAGCTGTTCGGCATGGGCGCTGTGCAGTTCGACACGGAGATCGATCTGGTCATCCAGCTGGAGCAGTGGGAGGACGGAAAGTTCTATGACCGGCTGGGTCTGGGCGAAGAAAAATACACCATACTGGATGTGAGCCTGCCCATCGTCACCATTCCGGTGCGGCCGGGGCGGAACCTGGCGGGCATCGTAGAGATCGCCACCATGAAGAACCGCCAGATGAAGTACGGCTACAACGCCGCCCGGGATTTTGTCACCCAGTTTGACAGCAAGGTGGACGCCATGCTCCACGGAAACGGAGCGGGTCAGCCATGAAATACGTAGGAGTGGACATCGGCGGGACCAACCTGAAGGCCGGGCTGGTGGACGAGAGCGGCAACCTGCTGGCGACGCAGAAGATGAAGGTGGCGTCTATTGTTGATCGGGAGGGGTTGGCGTGGACGGTAGCGTCTCTGGCACAGGAGCTGGCCGGAGCTGCCGGCGTGCCGCTGGGTGAGGTCGCCTCGGTGGGCGTTGGCGTGCCGGGAACGGTGGATATTCGCGCCGGCTCCATCGCGTACACCTGCAACCTGCCGCTGCGGGACGTGCCGCTGCGGAAGCTGTTCCACAAATATCTGAATATACCGCTGTACATCGAAAACGATGCCAACTGCGCGGCGCTGGCGGAATTCCACGTGGGTGCAGGCCGCGGCAGCAAACGGTTTGTGACCGTGACGCTGGGCACCGGCGTGGGCGCAGGCATTGTGCACAATGGAAAAATTTACCATGGCGCCAACGGCATGGCCGGCGAGGTGGGGCACATGGTCATCGAGCAGGACGGCCTGCTGTGCCCCTGCGGTCGGCACGGCTGCTGGGAGCAGTACGCCAGCGCCACGGCGCTGAAGCGCATGACAGCAGAGGCGCTGGCGGCACATCCGGACAGTGGACTTGCCCGCGTGGTGGCGGAAAACGACGGTCATGTGTCCGGTCAGTCGGCCTTCATCGCCGCCCGGGAGGGCGACCCGGTGGGGCAGGCGGTGTGCGACAGGTATGTGAACTACCTGGCCTGCGGCGTTATCAACGTGGTGAATATCTTCCAGCCGGACACGTTGGCTATCGGCGGCGGCGTCAGCAACGAGGCGGAGGAGCAGCTTCTGCTGCCCGTCCAGCAGCGGGTGGCGCGGGAGAGCATCCCCTGCGGAAAGGATCGCCGGACGCGCATCGTGAAGGCGCAGCTGGGCAACCGGGCGGGGCTGATCGGCGCTGCGCTGCTGGGGAAGAATAAGCGCATCTGAATGGGCATATACTGCGTGAAAACCCTGTGTTTTCAAGGCTTGGAGGGACTATGAGCTGGTATGAGGAGCTGGATGTCTGGACGGCGGATTATCTGCCGGACATGGCGTATGAGAAGGATGTACCGCTGCGGCGGTACACATCGTTCCGCATCGGCGGCGCGGCGCGGCGCATGGCGTTTCCCCGCAGCGGGGAGGAGCTGGTGCTGTTGGTGAGCCGGGCGCTGGAGTTGGGCGCGCGCCCGTTTGTGCTGGGAAACGGCACCAACGTGCTGTTTCCGGACGAGGGAGTGGATCGGCTGGTGATCAGTACCCGGGAAATGAACCGGGTGTGCCGCGGAGAAAACGAGAACGAGATCATAGCAGAATGCGGCGCTTCCATGGCAAATATGGCTGTTTTTGCACAAAAAGAGGGACTTTCCGGCCTTGAGTTCGCCCATGGGATACCGGGCAGCGTGGGCGGCGGCGTGACCATGAACGCAGGCGCTTACGGCGGCGAGCTGGCGCAGGTGATCGAGAGTGTGACGGTGCTGTTTCCCGACGAGGGCGTCCGGACGCTCAATGCCGGGGAGATGGCGTTTTCCTATCGGCACAGCCTGCTGACGGAGCGGCCGGAGGCCGTTGTGCTGCGGGCGGCGTTCCGTTTGCAGCCGGGAAAGCCGGAGGAAATACGGAAAAAAATGGATGAACTGATGGCAAGGAGAAAGGCTTCACAGCCATTGGAATATCCCAGCGCGGGCAGCACGTTCAAGCGCCCGGAGGGGTATTTCGCCGCGGCGCTCATCGACCAGTGCGGCCTGAAGGGACTGACCGTGGGCGGGGCGCAGGTGTCGGAGAAGCACGCGGGGTTTGTCATCAACCGGGGCAGCGCTGCCTGCGCCGATGTGACGGCGCTGATGGCGGAGATCCAGCGGCGCGTGAAGGCGCAGACCGGCGTGGAGCTGGAGCCGGAGGTGCGCGTTATAAAGTGATGGATATGTAAGTTTAATTCAAGTTGAAAAAGCGGATTGTTTTATAACTTTGATGGGATGACACAGAGAAGCCGGGAAACAAAAGGCAGAATAGACGCTGTGGAGAACAGATAAATGGAAATTCTTATTATTTCGGGATTGTCCGGGGCGGGGAAGAGCCGCGCCGCCATCTGCCTGGAGGACGGCGGGTACTACATTGTGGACAACCTTCCGGCAGAGATGATGGTGAAGTTCGCCGAATTCTGTGAGGCGGCAGGCGGACGGTATGACCGGCTGGCGTTCGTGTACGACGTGCGGGCGGGAGAGCCGTTCCAGCGGCTGACGGAGGCCGTGGACGAAATACGCGCCAAGGGGCTGCGGTGCCGGCTGCTGTTTCTGGAGGCGGACACCAAGACCATCATCAACCGCTACAAGGAGACGCGGCGCAGCCATCCTCTGTGCGGGGACGGCTGCTCCATCGAGGACGCGGTGGCGCGGGAGCGCGCCATGCTGGAGCCGGTGCGCAGCCGCGCCGATCTGGTACTGGATACCAGCACCTTTTCCACCGCCAAGCTGCGGAGCACGCTGCTGACCATGCTGGGCGGCGGCGGGGCGGGAGCGCTGCATGTGACGGTGCTGTCCTTCGGCTTCAAGAACGGGCTGCCGCCGGAGGCCGATCTGGTGTGGGACGTGCGGTTTTTGCCCAACCCCTACTATGTGCCGGAGCTGAAGGGCAAGACGGGGCTGGACGAGCCGGTGCGGGACTATGTGATGAACGCGGGCGTGACGGAGGAATTCTGGGCAAAGCTGACGCCTGTGGTGGATTTTTTGCTGCCCCAATACCGGCAGGAGGGGCGGACGGAGCTGGTGGTGGCCGTGGGCTGCACCGGCGGACGGCACCGGTCGGTGGCGGTGGCGCACCGGCTGGCGGCGCATATCGAGGCGCTGGGGTACACGGTGACGGAGAGCCACAGGGATATGGGACGATAAGAAATAACGGCGGGACGTCGGGGACGCCTCCCCTACGAAGCACATCCGACAGGCGGACTTGTAGGGCGGGATCCGTGTGTCCCGCCGCACGATGCGCGTTGACCCCGGCGGGGCACGCGGGCCCCGCCCTACATGGCGACAGCGCTTTATGCAGATGGGCGGACAGAGTCGTCCGCCCCTACGGAGTGGGATGTCGAGGACGCCGTCCCCTACACAGAGGGATGAGGAGTGCCGCGCTGGGTGCGGAGAGCAGGAGGTAAACGGTGATGATCTCATTTGCGGGAAAAGTGAAGAGCGAGCTGTGCCGCATGGGGATCAGCCGGCTGTGCTGCGCCCGGGCGGAGGGGTATGGCGTGCTGCTGTACTGCAACACGTTTATGCCGGGCGAGGTGCGCATTATCACGGAGAGCGGCGACTTCGCCGCGCGGCTGCCCAAGCTGTTCCACAAGGCCTTCGGCGTGAAGTTTGACCGGGTGCCGGAGGAGAAAAACGGCAAGGGGAAGCTGATCTTCGGCATTACCGAGCCGGACAAGCTGGAGAGGATCATCAACATTCTGGGCTATGATGTCCGGCAGCTGACGGCGCTGCATGTGAATTTCGGGCTGCTGGAGGAGGACTGCTGCCGGACGGCGTTCCTGCGGGGCGCGTTTCTGGCGGGTGGAAGCGTCACCGACCCGGAGAAGCGGTACCATCTGGAGCTGGCCACCAGCCATGTGCCCGCCAGCCGGGAGGTGCAGGCGCTGATGGAGGAGATGGGCTTCCTGCCGCGCACCATACGGCGGGGCGCAGACGCGCTGCTGTATTTCAAGCAGTCGGAGCACATCGAGGACTTTCTGACAAAGATCGGCGCGCCGGCGGCGGCCATGGATATCATGACGGCCAAGGTGGATAAGGAGATACGCAACGGCGCCAACCGCGCCATGAACTGCGACATGGCCAACGTGAACAAGACACTGGACGCGGCGCAGGAGCAGATGAGCGCCATCGAGCGGCTGCGGGGCAGCGCCCGGTGGGACAGGCTGCCGGAGAAGCTGCGGCAGACGGCGGAGCTGCGGCTGGAATACCCGGAGCTGTCGCTGATGCAGCTGGCGGAGAAGTGCGACCCGCCGGTGACGAAATCCTGCATGAACCATCGAATGAGAAAGCTGATGGAGGAGGCAAATGAGCTATGACAACGAGAGAGCGATGCGAAAGCGCCATCCGTTATAGGAAAAACAGCGCCAACTGCGCCCAGTCGCTGCTGGCGGCGTTTGCGGACGTGATGGGCATCACGGAGGCACAGGCCATGGCTATGGGCGCGGGGCTGGGCGGCGGCGTGCGCAGCGGGAATATCTGCGGGGCGGTGAACGCGCCGGTGATGATCCTGGGCTGCGCCTGCCCGGAGATGGCGGGAAGCAAGGCCAAGGCCGCGGAGATCACCAAGGAGTTCCAGCGGCGGTTTACGGAGCGATTCCGGCATCTCAATTGCCGGGAGCTGCTGGCGGAGAAGGAGCTGCAGCCTACCGATACGGCGCTGGAGCTGGCGGCGGGGGATCACTGCGGGCTGCTGATCGTCAGCGCGGCGGAGATCCTGTGCGGGATGATAGGGGAGAAGTAAGCGGGACGGCGAGGATGGCGTGTCCTGCGGGTGGTGTATCGCATAAGACCGTAGGGCGGGTCCATGTGTCCCGCCGCCCCCCCTCTCTGTCATTGCGAGCCAGTGCGCGCCGCGGAGCAAGTGCCCTTGGGGTACACACTGGCGTGGGAATCCGTCCTTCCGAAAAGAGAGACGGATTGCCGCGTCGCTGCGCTCCTCGCAATGACAGCGCTTCGCGCTGGCGGGGCGATGTGGGCATCGCCCCCTACGAAAGCGCAAGAGGTGCGTGCGTACAGGGCGGACAGAGTCGTCCGTCCCTACAACGGGGACGGGAAGCGTGTGAGATGAGACGGCGGGGACGGGAGACAGAAAAAAAGTAAGGAGAACGGGTATGGGATTTGTGCATCTGCATGTGCATACGGAATACAGCCTGCTGGACGGCGCGTGCAGGATACGCGACCTGCCGAAGCAGATAAAGGAGATGGGGCAGACGGCCTGCGCCATCACAGACCACGGCGTTATGTACGGCGCGGTGGACTTTTACCGCGCCTGCAAAGCCGAAGGAATCCATCCCATCATCGGGTGCGAGGTGTATGTGGCGCGGCGGACGCGGTTCGACAAGCAGCATGAGTTCGACGCGGAGTCGCGGCATCTGGTGCTGCTGTGCAAGAACGAGACGGGCTACCGGAATCTGTCGTACATGGTGTCGCAGGCGTTCAGCGAGGGCTTTTACATCAAGCCCCGCATCGACCTCGACCTGCTGCGGGAGCATTCGGAGGGGCTGATCGCGCTGTCGGCGTGTCTGGCGGGCGAGATCCCCCGGCGGCTGATGAACGGGGACTATGAGGGCGCGAAGCAGCACGCGCTGACCATGCAGGATATCTTCGGGGAGGGCAATTTCTATCTGGAATTGCAGGATCACGGCATCCGGGAGCAGACAGAGGTGAACCGGGGCATTCTGCGGCTGCACAACGAGACGGGTATTCCCATGGTGTGCACCAACGACGCCCACTATCTGCGCAAGGAGGACGCCGAGAGCCACGACGTGCTGCTGTGCATCCAGACAGGCAAGACCGTGGACGACGAGAACCGGATGCGGTACGAGCCGCAGAACTTCTATCTGCGCTCCACGGAGGAGATGGAGGCACTGTTCGCCGGGTATCCGGACGCGGTGGCCAACACGGAGCGCATCGCGGAGATGTGCCAGATGGAGTTCACCTTCGGCAAGTACCATCTGCCGGAATTCCAGCTGCCGGAGGGATACGACTCGCCCACATATCTGCGGGAGCTGTGCAGCAGGGGCTTTGAGAAGCGGTACGGACAGGCGAAACCGGAGTACCGGAAGCAGCTGGACTATGAGCTGGACATGATCGAGAAGATGGGGTTCACGGACTACTTCCTCATCGTGTCGGATTTCGTGCGGTACGCCAAGAGCCAGAAGATACCGGTGGGGCCGGGGCGCGGCAGCGCAGCGGGCTCCATGGTGTCCTATTGCCTGGAGATCACGGATATCGATCCCATGAAGTACGACCTGTACTTCGAGCGGTTTTTGAACCCGGAGCGCGTGTCCATGCCGGATATCGACATGGACTTCGGCGATACGCGCCGGGGCGAGGTGGTGGACTATGTCCGGCGGAAGTACGGCGACGACCATGTGGCGCAGATCGTGACCTTCGGCACCATGGCGGCGCGGGCGGCCATCCGGGACGTGGGACGGGCGCTGAACATGACCTATGCCGACGTGGACGTGGTGGCGAAGCTGGTGCCGGCAGGCCCCGGCGCGCTGCATATCACGCTGCGGGAGGCGCTGAAGCTCAGCAAGCAGTTGGCGGACATGTACCGGGACGACCCGCAGGTAAAGAAGCTCATCGACACAGCCATGGCGCTGGAGGGGATGCCGCGGCACGCCTCCACCCACGCGGCGGGTGTGGTCATCACAAAGCGGCCGGTGTATGAGTATGTGCCGCTGGCGCGGAACGACGACGCCATGGTGTGTCAGTACGTTATGACCACGCTGGAGGAGCTGGGCCTGCTGAAAATGGACTTTCTGGGGCTGCGGAACCTGACGG
>ERZ773194.544-NODE-544-length-48377-cov-12.344626_pt1 | contig 48377 bp, 46 predicted proteins | sample MGYA00511240_ERZ773194 | MGnify/ENA primary metagenome ERZ773194 (study PRJEB29015, sample SAMEA2737774) | human gut metagenome | biome: human gut; feature: human-associated habitat; material: faeces | place: China | collected 2012 ... | reverse complement strand
ACTTGCAGCCTGAGAAGTATTTTCTGTCAGGTACACGCCCCGACAGAAAATGATTTGATTTTATTTGGTGGCTTACGCCGCCAAACTCTGCGAGGCTTTTTTGACAAGCTGTGCCATACCCTGCCAGGCGGCGGGGTGTGGCTTTTTTCTTCATAAAAATTTAAGCTCCCCTAGACGGTTCCTGCCTTTACCTTCCGGGAAAAATATGATAATATAGTAAAATCCTGAATCATACCCTGGAGGTTTCCATATTATGAAGCTGTCCAATCCGCTTACCCGGAAATGGAAATGGAATTTTACGGCGCTGTCCTTTGCCTTCCCCTGTGTGGGGATGCTGGTGGTCATGCTCATCAGCGGCTACATTCCCTTCGGCAAGACATCCATGCTGTATTCCGATATGTATCACCAGTATTACCCCTTTTTCCTGGCCTTCCGCCGCAGCCTGCGGCAGGGGCAGAGCCTGCTCTACAACTGGTCCATCGGCATGGGCGTGGATTACCTGGGGCTCATCTCCTATTATCTGGCAAGCCCCCTGAATCTTCTCAGCGTGCTGCTGCCGGAAAAGTGGCTTCTCGGCTATTTCACCCTCTTAACGCCCATCAAGCTGGGCTTTGCGGGGCTGTTCTTCTCGCTGTTTCTGCAAAAGCTCTACGGGAAGAAGGACTTTGCGGTGGTGGCCTTCAGCGCGTTTTATGCTCTGTGCGCCTGGGCTCTGGGCTTCCACTGGAACATCATGTGGATGGATACCTTCGCGCTGCTGCCCCTGGTCATTCTGGGGGAGATCGCCCTGCTGCGGGAGAAGCGATTCTTCCTGTACACCGCAACGCTGTTTTTGGCCATTTACGCCAATTACTATGTGGGCTTCTTCGTCTGCATTTTCGTGGCGCTGGTGTTCTTCTGCTATGAGATCTGCCGGTTCCCCGGCTGGAAGCGGGCGGTGCTGGATCTGGTGCGCATTGCGATTTTCTCCCTGCTGGCCATTGGCATGACTGCCGTTCTGGAGCTTCCAACCCTGGCGGCCCTGCAAACCACCCAGTCCAGCGTCAATGCCTTTCCCAAGGGCTTTCGGCTGAATATTGCCTCGGAGAATACCTGGAAGGGGCTGCTGGACGCCATGCGTCAGGTGGCGGGCAATATGGGCGGCGCTCTGGAGCCCAATTTCAAGGAGGGGCTTCCGAACCTGTACTGCGGCGTGTTTGCAGTTCAGCTGGCCTTCCTCTTCCTGATGGCGAAGGAAGTAAAGCTCCGGGACAAGCTGTGCGCAGTATTCCTGCTGCTGTTTTTCATGCTGAGCTTCATCATCCGGCAGCTGGACTACATCTGGCACGGCTTCCACTTCCCCAATATGATCCCTTACCGGTTCAGCTTCCTCTTCAGCTTTGTGCTGCTGTATATGGCCTATCGGGCCTGGCTGCTGCGGCGGCGGTTTTCCGTCTGGCATATTTTGGCTGCCATGCTGTTCACCGGCGCGGTGCTGTGCTGCTCCAACGACCTGACGCACACGGAGACCGCCGAGGCCTTCGGCATTGCCCTGGAGGTTCCGGTTTATGCGCTGTACAATTTTGGCTTCCTGCTTGTCTTTACAGCCTGCCTGCTCTATGGCAAGAAAAAGGTGAAAATCGCCGGGGATGCGGAGCCTGCCGAGGTGTCCCGGGCCCGCTATCGCCAGAGCTGCTACCGGGTTCATTCCCGCTGGGCGGTGCTGACGGTGATCATTCTGGAAATGTGCGCAAACCTGCTGTCCTTCGGCCTGTATTTCCCGGGCACCGGGGTTTCCAACTATCCCAAGGGCCGGGAGGCGGCGGCCTCCATGTTCCGCTATATGCGCGAGCGGGAGAAAGAGCCCTTCTACCGGGCAGAGGTGACCCACGCCCAGACCCTGAACGATGATGCGCTCAATGGCTACAATGGCATTTCCGCTTTCACCAGCTCTGCCAATGTGCGGGTGACCGAGTTCATGAAGGCCTTTGGCTATGGCGCGAAAAACACCTACAACCGGTACTGCTTTGAGGAGAGCAGCCCGGTGGCAAATCTGTTCCTGGACCTGAAATACATGATGGACCGGGACGGCCGGGACCGCACCAGCTCCATGTTTGAAGAGGTCCACCACTATGAAAATGTGTACCTGCTGAAAAACAAGGCCTATCTGCCCCTGGGCTTCCTGGCAGAGGATGCCTTGGCCCAGGCGGATTTTGGAGAAACGGACCCGTGGCAAATGCAAAATGAGGTATTCTCCGCTGCCACAGGGCTGGAAACGCCGGTGTGGCGGGCCATCGCAGGCAGCCAGGTGGTGGCTCTGGGCAACGGCACCCAGGTGGCGGAGCAGAGCACCCGGGGCAAGCTCAGCTATTCGGAGTGCGACGAGGGGGCCTACGTGTCCTACTTTTTCTCCCCCAATGACGAGGGCTTTGTGTGCGTCTGGCTGGACCTGCCGAAGCGGAATGACTTCGTGGTCTGTATCAACGGCGTGGAGCTGTACCGGGAGACCATCAGCCTGCCCCAGATGCTTGCTGTTGGGGATGTCACACCCACGGACAGTGTAGAGGTCCGCGTCCTGTGCGATGCAGGGGAATCCGGCACCATGACGGTGACGGCCTCGCAGCTGGACAATGACCTGTTCTTCCGGGGCTACGACATCTTAAATGCCGCTGCCTTGAATATTACCTCCTTCCGCCAGATAAGGGTGGAGGGCACCGTCGACTGTGACCGGGATGGACTCTTCTACACGTCGGTTCCTCAGAATGGCAACTGGCGCCTGTATGTGGATGGGGAAGAGGCAGAGATCACCCTGGTAGGGGACTGTATGATCAGTACCCATATGACCCAGGGAACCCATACCGTTACGCTGCGCTATCAGAACAAGGCCTTTTCCATCGGCTGGAAGATCAGCCTTTTGTGCGCTGCCCTGTTTGGGGTCTGCACCTATCTGGCCTACAAGCCGGAGTGGGAGAAGCGGAAAAAATAATGCCGTTTCCGCTCTGGCATTCTCCAAAGCCGGAACGGAAAGAAAATGTGGGTGTGTGGGCGGCTTGCCCGCATACCCACTCTCTCTATATAGGATAGGATAGGATAGGATAGGATAGGATAGGAGGGTGATTTCCCTGCATTTCGCTGCATTTCGCTGCCCCCGGCTTGCTTTCGCAATTTGCATCTCCCTTTGGCCAAACAGGGAAATGCAGCTGTTCAGGAAAATATGCACGAAAGAAAAGACCGGAATTCTTCAACTTTTGTATGGCAAATCTTGAGAAAAAGATTGCATATGGAGAGAAGCTGTGCTATATTTCTATGCTGAGAGTTGATACATTCTAAATATAAGGAGCTTTTTTATGGCATCTCAGGAAAAAATCAGAAATATTGCCATTATTGCCCACGTTGACCACGGCAAGACCACCCTGGTTGACGAAATGCTGAAGCAGGGCGGCATTTACCGGGAAAACCAGGCCACCGTGGACCGGGTCATGGACTCCGGCGATCTGGAGCGTGAGCGCGGCATCACCATTCTGGCCAAGAACACCTCCGTGCACTATAAAGACTACAAGATCAACATTGTGGATACCCCGGGCCACGCTGACTTCGGCGGCGAGGTGGAGCGTATTCTGAAGATGGTCAACGGCGTTATCCTGCTGGTGGATGCCGCCGAGGGCCCCATGCCCCAGACCCGCTTCGTGCTCCAGAAGGCGCTGGAGCTGGGCCACAAGGTCATTGTTGCCGTCAACAAGGTGGACAAGCCCGATGCCCGTGTCCATGAGGTCATGGATGAGGTCCTGGAGCTGCTGCTGGAGCTGGATGCTACCGATGAGCAGTTCAATTCCCCCACCATCTTCTGCTCCGGCCGTCAGGGCACCGCTTCCTACAGCCCCGACGAGCAGGGCACCGACCTGAAGCCTCTGTTCGAGACCATCATCGAGTATATCGATCCCCCCACGGGCGACGAGAACGGCCCTCTGCAGCTGCTGGTCTCCTCCATTGACTACAATGAGTATGTGGGCCGGATTGCCGTGGGCCGCATCGAGCGGGGCACCATTAAGGTCAACCAGGAGGTTGCCATCTGCGACTATCACGACCCGGATCACAAGACCAAGGGCAAGGTCGTTGCCCTGTATACCTTCGACGGTCTGGCCAAGGTGCCCGTGCAGCAGGCCAGCGCCGGTGAGATCGTGGCCCTGTCCGGCATGGCGGATATCACCATCGGCCGTACATTGTGCGACCCCATGGTGGTGGAGCCCCTGCCCTTTGTGAAGATCTCCGACCCCACCATTGAAATGACCTTTGCCGTCAACGATTCTCCCTTCGCCGGCAAGGAGGGCAAGTTCATCACCTCCCGGAACCTGCGGGACCGGCTGGAGAAGGAGCTGCTGAAGGATGTGTCTCTGCACGTCACCGAGCAGGGCACCGATGCCTTCAATGTGGCGGGCCGCGGCGAAATGCACCTGTCCATCCTGATGGAGACCATGCGCCGGGAGGGCTACGAGTTCTCCGTGTCTACCCCCCGTGTGCTGACCAAGGAGATCGACGGCAAGCTCTGCGAGCCCATCGAGCGGATGGTTGCCGATGTGCCCGAGGAGAGCATGGGCGCCGTCATCGAGAAGATGGGCAAGCGCAAGGGTGACCTGCTGGGCATGACCCCCGTGGGCAGCCGCTACCGCCTGGAGTTCCTGGTTCCCTCCCGGGGCCTCTTCGGCTACCGGAACGAGTTCCTGACCGATACCCGGGGCGAGGGTATCATGTCCTCCGTGCTGGACAGCTACGCACCCATGAAGGGCGAGATCGAGCGCCGCCAGGTTGGCTCCCTCATCGCCTTCGAAACCGGCGAGGCCTGCTCCTATGGCCTGTTCAATGCCCAGGAGCGGGGCACATTGTTCATCGGCGCCGGTACCCCGGTCTATGCCGGTATGGTGGTTGGCGTGTGCAGCCGGAACGAGGATATGACCGTCAACGTCTGCAAGAAGAAGCAGCTGACCAATATGCGCGCCGCCGGTTCCGATGAGGCCCTGCGCCTGACGCCCCCCAGAACCATGTCTCTGGAGCAGTGCATCGAGTTCCTGGCAGATGATGAACTTTTGGAGTGCACCCCCAAGAGCCTGCGCATCCGCAAGCGCGAGCTGGACCACGCCCTGCGTATGCGGAACCTTATGAAGAAGCGCGCTCAGGAGTAAAACACAACGCCGCCCGGCATATGCTGAGCGGCGTTTTTACGCGCAGAAAAGAAAAACACCGTCCGTGCGAAAAAAATGTTGACCTCCATGACTTTTTCGGTTATAATGAGCAGGCATGACCGTGGAGGTCTGTCTATTTGTGTTGCTGCGGCCGCTTTTGCGGCTGTCGAGCATATGATTTTCAGAGAAAATAGGAGGTGTATCCGTAATGAAGCGTACCTACCAGCCCAGCAACCGTCACCGTTCCAAGGTTCACGGTTTCCGTCAGAGAATGGCTACTGCCAATGGCCGCAAGGTTCTGGCCCGCCGTCGTGCAAGAGGCCGCAAGGTTCTGTCCGCCTGATGCGCCGCCCCTGTGGAACACAAGGAAATACGCGCGTAAGAGCGAAACGGGAGCTACAGCGGGGTGAATGAAACATTCGCCCCGCTCCCTTTTTAGGAGAAATAGCAATGAAGTTTTCCAGCAGCCTGAAACTGAACCACATATTCCAGCGTCTTTACCACACCCAGGGCTTTGCCGATGGCAATATGGTCCTGTACGCCCGGCGCAACCGCCTGGGCCGCAATCGGGTGGGCATTACCGTCAGCAAGAAGCTGGGCCACGCAGTGGTCCGCAACCGCACCCGCAGAAGGCTGCGGGAGGTCTACCGGCTGAATGAGCAGAAGTTTATTCCCGGGTGGGATATTGTGGTGGTGGCGAGAAGCCGCTCGGTGGAAGCACCCTTTGAAAAGCTGACGGAGAGCTATCTGCGCCTTGCCCGGAAGGCAGGGCTTCTGCGGCAGGAGGAAGCGCAGTGAAACGGTTCCTTCTTGGCCTCATCTCCTTTTACTCCAAGTGCATTTCCCCCTATTTCCCGGCCCGCTGCCGCTACCGTCCAACCTGTTCCGCCTATGCCTACGAAGCGATTCAAAAATACGGCGCCGTAAAGGGAGGCTGGCTGGCAATCAAACGCCTGGCCCGATGCCATCCCTTTTCCCATCGGGATATCTACGACCCCGTACCATGACTTCCATAAGGAGGAAAGTCCATGTTACTGTCATTCCACATTGCCGATATCATCCAGGTGCCCTTCGGCTACCTGATGGAGCTGCTGTACCGGCTGACCAACAGCTACGGTATGGCTCTGATCCTGTTCGCAATTCTGGTGCAGCTGGTTCTGCTGCCCATTACCGCAAAGTCCAAGAAGAGCATGATGAAGATGTCCCGCCTGACCCCCAGAATGCAGGACATCCAGCGCCGCTATGCCGACGACCCCAACCGCCAGAACCAGGCCATCCAGGAGCTGTACAAGGAAGAGGGCGTGTCCATGGGCGGCGGCTGCCTGTGGAGCTTTGTGCCCATGCTGCTGCTGATCCCTCTGTATACCGTAGTCCGGCAGCCCATTGTGTATATGCTCCATGAAAATCTGGACGTTGCCAACCAGGTCGTTGAAGTTATCAAGGGCCTGAACCCCGATCTCTTCACCGGAAATGCCTATTATCACCAGATGATCGCAGCCCAGTACATCCCCCAGTATGCCGAGGCCATCAAGGCCGCCATTCCCGGCATCAGCGATCTGGCCCTGAGCGGCATCAATTTCGGCTTTATCGGCATTGACCTGGGCGCGGTACCCCAGTTCAATGTGTTCGCCTCCACCTGGGCCTGGAACTGGGCCCACATCGGTGCTCTGCTGATTGCCCTGGCCTCCGCCGGCTATCAGGTCGTGTCCATGCTGATCATGCAGAAGCAGAACGACTCCCTGGTCACCAACAAGGACGGTATTCAGGACAAGGAAGCTGTGGAGAATTCCCAGACTGCCCAGACCAACAAGATGATGATGTTCATGATGCCGCTGATGATGCTGTGGATCGGCTTCACCGTGCCCTGTGCATTGTCCCTGTACTGGTTTGTGGGCGGCGTTGTCCGTACCGTTGAGGATGTGATCCTCAATAAGCGCTACCGCAAGATCTACGATGCCGAGGACGCCGAGCGCCTGAAGCGCCGGATGGAGCAGGACAAGATCGAGGCCGAGAAGGAGCGCATCCGCGCCCAGCGCCGTGCCGAGAATCCTGACGGCATCACCGAGAACACCAGCAAGAAGCGCCTGCAGAAGCAGCAGCGGGATCAGGAAGCCGCCGCCAGGGAGGCTGCCGCCCGGGAGTATGCTGCCAGAAAGGGCAAGCAGCCTGAGGAAAAGCAGGAGAAGGAAGCCCTCTCCGGCATTGCGGACCGTCCCTACTGCAAGGGCCGCGCCTACGACCCCAACCGTTACGCCCAGAATAGCAAGGAGGAGTAAACCATGGAAAAGACCCTTGTCACCAGCGGCAAAACCATTGATCTTGCCATTGAAGCTGCGCTTGCCCAGCTGGGCCTGGACAGGGACAGTGTGTCCGTTCAGGTGCTCCAGCAGGCCAAAACCGGTTTTCTGGGGTTTGGCGCACAGCCTGCCAAGGTTCAGGTGACCTATGAGGCCCCCGATGAGGTGCCCGAGGCACCGAAGGTGGCTCTGTCCTCCGCTTCCCGGAAGCCCAAGGCTGCGGCTCCCGCCCCCAAGCTTGCCGAGCCTGCCCCTGTAAAGATAGAACCTGCAAAGCCCGTGGAGGCACCCAAGGCAGAAGTCAAGGCCGAGGAGAAGAAGCCCGAGGTGCGGCCTGAGCGCCCCCAGCAGCCCAGGGCCCCCAGAGCACCCCAGCCCCCGAAGGAGCCCAGAGAGCCCCGGGAGCCCAAGGCTCCCGCCGTGCCCAAGGAGTATGCCCCTGCAGAGCCCGGCTCTGTGGAGGAGAAGATCGAAGTCTTCCTGAAGGGCCTGCTGGAGCACATGGATTCCAAGGCTGTGCCCCACTGCTGGAAGGAAAGCGGCAATGCCTATCAGGTGGACCTGGTGGGCGACGACCTGGGCTATCTGATTGGCCGCCGGGGTGATACCCTGGATGCCATCCAGCACCTGTGCAACTATGCCGTGAATCGGGAAGTGGAAGGCCACATCCGGGTCAGCGTGGATGCCGAGTCCTACCGCCAGAAGCGGGAGGAGAGCCTCCGCCGCTACGCCCGCAAGAAGGCCCAGCAGGTTCTGAAAGCCCGCCGCCGCACCACCCTGGAGCCCATGAACGCTTATGAGCGCCATGTGATCCATGCAGCGCTGCAGGATATGGAGAACATCACCACCCATTCCACCGGCGTGGAGCCCAACCGCTGCGTCGTTATCGAGTACGTTCGGTAATTGATTTTTCCCGTCTCCTCTTGTGGGAGACGGGAATTTTTTGCATTTCGCAGGAAAATGTGATATAGTGTTCCGGAAGTTTTTCGTGGGGAAGGGAAAAAGCTTCCCCACCGGGGGAACTGGCTCGCGTTAGCGAGACTGTTGATGACATTTCCCGAAAGAAAAGCTATTGGTGACTTAAAAAATTTTTCTATTCCCCGTAACCACCCCCTAAAAATCCTGTCTTTATGTGTGAGGACGCTTATGAACGACAATGAAATTGTAGAGCTGTTTTTCCAGCGGAACCCCGATGGCATTCAGGCGGCCCAGGAAAAGTATGGGGCCTATTGTCTTGCCGTTGCCCGGAATATCCTGGGCGGCGAGGAGGACAGCCAGGAATGCCTGAATGACCTGTGGCTGCGGGCCTGGAATGCCATTCCGCCGCAGCGCCCCAAGCTGCTGAAGGCCTGGCTGGGAAAGGTGATCCGAAACTTAGCCATCAATTGCCGGGAGAAGGCCGCAGCCCAGAAGCGGCAGGGGGACCAATACATCCTGTCTCTTGATGAGCTGGACGAATGCATTCCGGACCCCGGGACCGCAGAGGAACGGACCTACGTCCGGGAGCTCAGCGTTGCCCTGAATGCCTTCCTGGCAACGGAAGCGGCTCTGGACCGGAAAATCTTTGTCAGTCGGTACTTTTACTGCGAGACTACGGCCCAGACAGCGGAAAAGCTGGGCCTGACCCAGGGACAGGTGAAGGTCCGGCTGCACCGGTGCCGGGAGCGGCTGCGGAAATACCTGCGGTCTCAGGAATTTGATCTGTAAGGAGCCGAACGATATGGATAAACAGCGTGCCATTGCCAAAGCCGTTACGTGTCTGGACAGCCGGTTTGTAGAAGAGGCCGCCCAGAGCGAGGAACATAAGCGTATCTCCTGGAAACCCCTCCTGTCGGCGGCAGCCTGCCTGCTGCTGGTTGCGGGACTGTGGTTGTTCCGGCCCAGACCGTTAAAAGTCACGGTAAATGGGGAAAATGTATTGAATAGAACTGTGTCCTGGTCTCAGGATGGGGACGCGCAGGTCATGCGCCTGTCTCTGGAAACGGAGATCCCCCTGACGCTGGAGCCCGGGAGCAAAGCAAGCCTGACCCTGACCGCCGATGAAAACAGCGCGCTTGCTCTGGATGGCGGGGAGGAAAAGACGCTGACACTGACAAAGAAGGCAAGCTGCACCTGGATCTTATATCCCGGAGCGGACGGGTACTTTTTGCAGCTGTCCCAGGGTGGGGAGGACTGGTGCCTCCAGGCGGTCCCACAGGACGACGGTTCTGTCACCATCTGCCAGGTGCGATAATGCACCGGAAAGGAAACACATTATGAAAAAACTCACTTCTTTGATCCTGTGCGGCGCGCTGTGCGCCGGAATTCTGGTCGGCTGCGGCAAGACCGATGGCAACACCACCGCCCCTTCCTCCACGGCCGCTGCCACGGAAGCAACCACCGAGGCCACCACGGAGGCAGTTGCCACCAGCTACGAAAGTGCCCAGGCCCTGTTGGAGAGCATCCACAAGGCCATGCCTGACGACGCCGAATTCCCCGCTGCCGGCGGCGACGAGGCCCACGACAATATGGAGGGAGCCGGAGAATTTGACATCAGCGTCTATGGCGATAGCTTCCAGGCCCAGATCCTGGTGGATGAGGAGCTGACCGCCATGGTCAAGCCCCAGGCGGCCACCATGCTGCATATGATGAACACCAATACCTTCTGCTCCGCCGTTATGCAGCTGAATGATGCAGCGGATGCCGAAGCCTTCGCAAGCCACTATCAGCAGATCGTTCAGAGCCACCACTGGATGTGCGGCTTCCCGGATACTGTGGTGGTGCTGCGCATGACGGACTATGTGATCACTGCCTACGGCGCGGATGATCTGATCCAGGCCTTCAAGACCGCTGCCCAGGGCCTGGGGGCCGAGGTGCTGGTGGAGGCACCTGCCGAGGCATAAGGAGAGAAAAGCAACATGATTTTTTCCAGCATTCCGTTTCTGTATTATTTTCTCCCTGTGGTGCTGCTGGTCTATGGCCTGACCCCGAGGAAAGGAAAAAATGCCGTTCTGCTCCTGTTCAGTCTGGTGTTTTACGGCTGGGGAGAGCCAAAATATCTGGCGGTAATGCTGGTGTGCACGGCCCTGGGCTACGGCTTTGGCCTGGCCCTGGGCCGCGCCGGAAGGCCCGGGGTGCGGAAGGCACTGCTTGCCGCCTCCGTGCTCTCCAGCCTGAGCTTTCTGGTGTATTTCAAGTACGCGGACTTCTTCCTGTCTAATTTCAATGCGTTGACCGGCGCGTCCCTGCCGCTATTGCAGCTGACGCTGCCGGTTGGCATCAGCTTTTACACCTTCCAGATTCTCAGCTATACGGTGGACGTGTACCGGGGAGAGGCCCAGGTGCAGAAAAATCCCATTGACCTTGCCTGCTACGTGACCATGTTCCCCCAGCTCATTGCCGGCCCTATTGTCCGGTATACGGATGTGGCGGAGCAGCTGAAACAGCGCGGGCGGGGAGACTTTCAAAAGGGTGCGTCCAGATTTCTGGTGGGCCTGGGAAAGAAAATACTGTTTGCCAACCTTCTGGGGGAAGTCTGCGCCGCATGGCGGGGAACCCAGGATGGCAGCGTGCTCTTTTCCTGGCTCTATGCTGTGAGCTACACCCTGCACATCTATTTCGATTTTTCCGGCTACAGCGATATGGCCATCGGTCTGGGCACGCTTCTGGGCTTCCGATTCCCGGAAAACTTCAACTATCCCTATATCGCCGCCAGCGTTACGGAGTTCTGGCGGCGGTGGCATATGACCCTGAGCCGCTGGTTCCGGGACTATGTGTATATCCCCCTGGGGGGCAATCGAAAGGGAATGGGAAAGCAGCTGCGCAATATCCTTATTGTCTGGCTGCTGACGGGCTTCTGGCATGGAGCTGCCTGGAATTTTCTTTGCTGGGGCCTCTATTTTGCGGCCCTGCTGATCCTGGAAAAGCTGGTGCTGCTGCGCTTTTTGGAAAAGCACCGTATTTTTGGCCATGTGTATCTGCTTTTGGCGGTGGTATTCGGCTTTGTGCTCTTTGACGCATCCACCCTTTCCGGTGCCTGGGACTGTATCCGCGGGATGCTGGGGCTGGGGGGCTTGCCCATTGCATCTGCCGAGGAAGTATATCTGCTGAAAAGCAACGCCCTGCTGCTTATCCTGGCCGCTCTGGGGGCTACGCCCCTGCCTAAGCGCATTGCCAAAGCTCTGGAAGCGCGCTGCCCCAAAGCCGCAGCGCTCCTGCACCCAGCCGCCCTCTGCGCCCTGCTTCTGATCTGCACCGCTTACCTGGTGGATGGGTCTTACAACCCGTTTTTGTACTTCCGTTTCTGAGAGGCTTTGGCGTAGCTAGAGCTATCGCATTGACTACAATAACCACCCTTGCCGCAGTTCGTAAGCCACGCAAGTACAAGCCCGGTTGGTTTTGAGGCCGGGGAGATTCTTAAGGGGCGGTGCGTCGCGCAGCGAATCTAATTTAACGATTGCCGGTGGCAATCGCACAATGATGAATCGGCTTTCTGGCAGCGCCCCCTTAAGCCGCATTCTTGCGGAGCTTCTTGGCGGGACAAGAAGCTCCCCGCCGGAGGCACCCAGCCGAAAGTTTGGAATGTGCTTTCAAAAAAAACACCGGGAAAGCCCGCTGCGGCCTTCCCGGCGATTTTTATTCTCCCTCGCCCTTGTTGTCCAGGGCGAAAATGACCCACTCGGCCAGATTGGTGGCGTGGTCGCCGATGCGCTCCAGGTATTTGTTCACCATCAGCAGATCGGCGGCGTACTCGCCGTACTCCGGGTTCTCCCGGATGACCTGGATCAGGTCCGCCTTGACCTTCAAAAACAGGTCGTCTACCACATCGTCGTGGTCGATGACCGCCCGGGCCTTGGCCATATCCTTGGTGACGTAGGAGTCCACCGCGTCCACCAGCATGACGATGGTCTCCGCCGCCATGCACTTGATGTTGTCCCCCCGGAGCTTGTAGGGGGTGCCCGCCATGGCCACGGTGAGCTCGGAGATATCCGCCGCATGGTCGCCGATGCGCTCCATATCCGTGACCATCTTCATGGCCGCGGTAATGGTCCGCAGGTCCCGGGCCACGGGCTGCTGCTGAATGAGCAGCTGGAAGCAGATGTTCTCGATCTTCTTCTGCTCCTGGTCGATGTATTCGTCCTCGGCCATGATCCGCTTGGCGGTTTCCACATCCTGGTTCAGGAAGGCATGGGTGGCATCCTGAATGGCGGACTCGATCATGGAGCCCATGTGGGTCATTTCCTCCCCCAGCAGCCGCAGCTGGGCATCGAACTTGATTCGCATCAACCGAACCTCCCCGTAATGTAGTCCTCGGTCTTCTTCTCTCTCGGGTAGGAGAAGACCTGGCGTGTCTTCCCGAATTCAATGAGCTCGCCCAGCAGGAAGAAGGCGGTGTAATCGGAAACACGGGTGGCCTGCTGCATATTGTGGGTGACCACCACCACGGTGTACTTCTGCTTCAGGCTCTCCATCAGGTCCTCGATCTTGGCGGTGGAGATGGGGTCAAGGGCGGAGGTGGGCTCGTCCATCAGCAGTACCTCCGGCTCCACCGCCAGGGCGCGGGCAATGCACAGCCGCTGCTGCTGGCCGCCGGAGAGGCCCAGGGCGGACTTTTTCAGCCGGTCCTTCACCTCGTCGAAAATGGCAGCCCCCCGGAGGCTCTCCTCCACGATCTCGTCCAGCCTTGCCTTATTGCGAATGCCGTGAACTCTGGGACCGTAGGCCACATTGTCATAGATGCTCATGGGGAAGGGGTTGGGCTGCTGAAACACCATGCCCACCCGGCGGCGCAGCACGGTGGTGTCCACATTGGGTGCATAGATATTCTCCCCATCCAGCTCCACGGAGCCGGTGATTTTCACCCCGTCCACCAGATCGTTCATCCGGTTCAGGGTCTTCAAAAACGTGGATTTGCCGCAGCCGGAGGGGCCGATAAAGGCCGTCACGGTATTGGGCAGAATGTCCATATCAATGCCCTTGAGGGCCTGATTCTGCCCATAAAACAGCTCCAAATCCCGCACTCGGATTTTTGGTTCCATATATTCTCTCCTGTTCGGTCAATTTGATTGCAAAAGTAGCCAAAAGGACGGATGGAAGTTGACAGTTGACAATTGACAGTTGACAGTTATGGTGTCCCTGCGGGACAATTTTTAATAATTTTTATCGTTTCCGAAGGAAACACATTCACTGTCAACTGTCAACTGTACACTGTCAACCCGTTACTCCATATGCCTTTCGGTACAAGGGGTCACGTGTGATTCCGAACGTCCAGCCGCCTTGCCAGGGCCTTTGCGCCCATGTTGATGAGCAGCACCACCGCCAGCAGCACCACGGCAATGCCGAAGGCTGTGGAGAAGTCGCCCTCACTGGTGGCGCTGAGGTACAGCTGAATGGTCAGCGTACCGCCGGACTGGAAGATCTTGGCGAAGAATTTGCCCAGGGTCTTGGGCAGGGTCTTGGCAGCCCCTGCGGTAAAGAGCAGGGCGGCAGACTCGCCCACAATGCGGCCCACAGCCAGAATGGCGCCGGTGAGGATGCCGGGCATGGCCGAGGGGAGCAGGATGGTGCGGATGGTGTACCACTTCCCCGCCCCCAGGCCTACCGCGCCGTGACGGTAGCTGTCCGGCACGGTTTTCAGGGCCTCCTGGGTGTTCCGGGTGATCAGCGGCAGGACCATCAGGGTCAGGGTCAGCGCGCCTGTCAGCAGGGAGTAGCCCAGATGCAATGTCTCGCCGAAGAACATGGAGCCGAAGAGGCCGAAGAGGATGGAGGGGATGCCGGACAGAGTCTCCGTGGCGAATTCAATCAGGCTCACCAGTTTGCCGGGCTTGGCGTACTCATTTAAGTACACCGCCGCCCCAACGCCGACGGGCAGGGCCACCAGCATGGTCAGCACCACGATCATCAGGGTATTTAAGAGGTTGCCCGCAATGCCCACGGTGCCCTTGAGCTTGGAGGTGACCGTGGTCAAAAACTGCCAATTGACGCTGCCCACGCCCCGGACCACCACATAAATCAGAATCAGGGCCAGCAAAGCCACGGACAGGAAGGCGCAGAAATAGACCAGGCCGTAGAGCAGCGTGTCCGCAGGCCGCTTCCGGCGGGCCGTCAGGGATTCACCCATTGTCTTTTCCCCCTTCCCGGCGCAGCCGCTGCAGCACCAGATTGACGATCATAATAAAGAGATACAGCACCAGGCCCACCGTGAACAGCACCTGCCGGTGGGTGCCCTCGGCATAGCCCATTTCGCTGACCAGCTGGGTGGTCAGGAACCGGACGGAATTGAAGGGCAGGGGCAGATTCACAGCGCCGCCTGCCACCATGTTAATGGCCATGGCCTCACCCAGGGCTCTGCCGATGCCCAGCACCACGCCGGTCAGAATGCCGGACTTGGCCGCCGGGACGGTGACACGCCGGATGGTCTGCATCTTGCTGGCCCCCAGGGCCAGAGAGGCCGCCCGCAGGGAGCCGGGCACCGCCCGGATGGCAGAGGCGCTGACGCTGATCACCGTGGGCAAAATCATGATGGCCAGAACGATCACGGCAGCCAGCAGATCCGCGCCGCCGGTATACCGGTGGGTAGAAGAGCCCGCAAACAGGGCCTTTTCCAGCTTATAGAGCAGGGGATTTAAGAGCATCATGCCAAGCAGGCCGTAAATGACAGAGGGGATGGCCGCCAGCAGCTCCACGGCGGGCTGCACCGCCTTCGCCAGGGTCTTGCCGGAGACCTCGGTGAGGAACACCGCCGTCAGCAAGCCGATGGGCACACCCAGCAGCACACTGGCCGCCGTGCCCACAATGGAGGAGAGAATGATATAGGCAATGCCGAAGCTGGGCTCTGCCGCCGTGGGCTTCCAGACCGTGCCGAACAGCAGCTCTCCCACGCCCACCTCGTGCAGGGCGGGCAGGCCCTTGGCGAAGAGGTACAACGTAATGGCGCACACCGCAAAAATCGCAGCCACCGCACAAATCAAAAGAAGAGCCCGAGCCAGGCGCTCTGCGGTGAAAGCGCTCCGGCCCGGTTTGCCCTTGGGATTTGCCATATTACTGGGGCAGGATCAGGCCCATGGCCGTGATGACTGCCTTGCCCGCATCGGACTGCACATAGCCAAACCAGGTCTTTACCAGGTCGTTCTGCTCATCGATGGCGCCCAGAGTCGCCATGACGAAGGGACGGGACAGCTTGTAGGAACCTGCCGCAATGTTCTCCTCGGTGGGCTCCACGCCGTCCAGGCTCAGGGCCTTCACGGTGCCGTCAACCACATCCAATGACACATAGCCGATGGAGCCGGGAGTGGAAGCAACCTTGGCCAGGACGCCGCCGGTGGAATCCAGCTCCTGGGCATAGGTACACTGGTCAGCCACATCCAGCAGCTCTTCGAAAGCGCCGCGGGTGCCGGAACCGGCCTCACGGCCCAGGACCACAATGGCCTCGTCAGCGCCGCCCAGGTCCTTCCAATTGGTGATCTTGCCGGTGTAGATATCGGTCAGCTGCCGGGAGGTCAGGTCGGAAACGGTGTTGGAGGTGTGGGTGATCACGGCGATGCCGTCGATGGCCACAATGTTCTCCACAGCGCCGCTGTCCTTCTCGCCGTCCTTCAGGGCACGGGAGGCATTGCCGATGTCGGTCTTGCCGCCAACCAGGGATTCCAGGCCCGCGCCGGAGCCGGTGTATTCCGCGGTAACGGTGATGTCGGGATAGCTTTCTTCAAAGCTCTCGATCATGGCCTCGCACAGCTTCTGCATGGAAGTGGAGCCCGCCAGGGTGACGGTGCCGGAGAGCTTGGCAGCCTCGGCAGCGGCGGCAGTGGTGGTGGTTTCGGTGCTCTGTGCGCCGCAGGCAGCCATGGACAGGGCCAGAACCCCTGCCAGGGCGATTGCAATCAGTTTTTTCATTTTTGTCCTCCTAAGTTTTTCTTTGTTTGGATTTCGGTTTACGGGAGGTATCATAAACCCCAAGTGTAAAATGGGAAAGCTCGGGGATGTAAGGTATTTGTAAAAGTTAGAAAAAGCTTCCCCTACGGGCGGTGCGTCGCGCAGCGAATTGGATCTAACATAGCTGCCGGTGGCAGCTATACCATAAAAAGTGGTGCTGGCTCGCGATAGCGAGACTGAGGAGGGGCGCTGCGGGCGGGAGCGCCCGGTAATTGTGTAGCGCCCTGTCGTCCGAGGCCCCTCTTCCACCGCTGCGGCGGTCCCCCTTCCCCGAAGGGGAAGGTTGGGGAAAAGCTTCCCCTACGGGCGGTCCCCCTTCCCCGTGGGGGAAGGTTAAGAAGCTTCCCCTACGGCCGGTGGGAAAGGTTAAAGATGTATTTGACACTTTTTCTAAATTTTCAAAAAGACTTGACTTTTTTCATGGAATCGTTTATGATGAATCCGATATATTAGAATGAATTCTAAAAACTACAGAAAGAAGGCGGTCCCCATTCGTACCCGTTATGACCGGCAGGCTACGGAGCAGCGTATCCTGTCCACCTGTGTGAAGCTCTTCCTGGAGCAGGGCTTCAGCAACACCCCGCCCAAGCAGATCTTTGAGGAGGCAGATGTCAGCGCCGGCACCTTTTACCACCTGTACAAGGCCAAAAGCGACGTTCTGAAAGAGTTCATCGGCTTCATGTTCTCCAACCAGTTCGGCATCGCCGGAAAGATCATCGGCAAGGATGCAAGCCCTGTGATGCTCTATGCCGTGGAGACCAGCATCCAGCTGACCCTGGTAGAGCTGAACGAGAATCTGCGGGAGGTCTATGTAGAGGTCTACACCCAGCCGGATCTGCTGGATCTGATCCATCAGCACACCACCGCAGAGCTCCAGAAGATCTTCTCTTCCTATCTGCCCAAGGCCACCGTCAGCGACTTCTATGAGATAGAAATCGGCACCGCCGGGATCATGCGCTCTTACATGGCCCACCCCTGTGACGTCTATTTCACTCTGGAGCGCAAGCTGGAACGGTTCCTGCGGACCAATCTGCGCATCTTCGAGGTGCCCAAGGAGGAAATCGAGGCCGTCATCGCCTCCGTGCTGTCCCTGGACATCCGCACCATTGCAGACGACGTCATGCAGCAGCTGTTCCGGGCGCTGGAAATGCAGTATTCCTTTACCCTGAACAAGAAGTCCGTTTTCAAGATGGAGGAATAAAAAAACGGGGCTGTTAGAAAACGCTCTGTCATTGCGAACCAGCGCGCACGCTGGTGTGGCAATCCCCCGGATTTTCAAACATCTTGGCCGTAAAACCAAGCTGTTTCCATCCAACCGGGGGGCTGCCACACCAGTGACGTCGGTCACTGGTTCGCAGCGACATACTTTTCTAACAGCCCCTTTTGCTTCCTATTTTACTTCCCAAACAGCTTCCCAAAGGCGGCGCTGGTTTTTTCCATTTGGGCGGCGGTCTTCTCCAGGGCGGCGATCAGGTCGTTCAGCTTCTCGATATCCAGGTTCTGCAAATTCCCGGCGGCGTCGGTCAGAGCTTCGATGCCGTCGTTGACGGCGTCGATGTCGGCCTCGGCCAGCTTCTGGGCCGCGCCCCGCAGGGCCTCCACGGTCTTGCCCACCCCTTCCATATCCAGCTTTTCCAGCTCTGCGGCGATGCTGCTCAGGGACTGCACGGCGGCATTGATTTTATCCATATCCAGGCCGTCCACCACGCGCATGGCCTTGTTCACCTGCACGGCGGCAAAAATACCGCCCACCACCAGCAGCAGCACCAGCACCGCCACCAGAGCCGTCTGGATCTTCACAAACAGCAGCAGGTCGCCTTTCTTCTCTGCCGTCTCTGTTTTTTTCGCCAATTCCTCCATTGCAGGGCCTCCTATGTCGTAAAAGATACCTCTATCATACCCCCACACAGGCCCTTTGTCAAACCCAACGGATAAATATTGACATTTCTTTTATGCTGCAATGAATAGCGCCGCATCCCGGTGGTGGATGCGGCGCTTATATGTTTTACGTAATATAGAAGGAAAAGATCCGCTGACTGTCGCAGACGAATTGTGCGGTGCAGCCCTATAAATTACTTGATGAACTTCACTTCGGGATAGATGGCCTGCTTGGCCTTCTCCTTGCGCTCGTTGTAGATGACCTTCTGCTCCTCGAAGAGGTTGTTGCCCTTGGCATCGATGGAGACGATCAGGGGGCCGAACTCCTTGACCTTGTTGCACCACAGGGTCTCGGGCATGCCCAGCTCATCCCAGTGATGCTCCTGGATCTTCAGCACCTCGGTAGCGGCAACCACGGCGCAGCCTGCGGGGAACACGCAGTGGATTGCGCCGAACTCCTTGCAGCCCCGCTCGGTGTTGGGGCCCATGCCGCCCTTGCCCACAATGACGCGGACGCCGGTGTGCTTGATGAACTCGTACTCAAACTTCTCCATACGCATGGAGGTGGTGGGGCCGACGGAGACCATCTCGTAGTCATCCTCGGTGCCCTCGATCTTGCGGACGATGGGGCCTGCGTGGAAAATAGCCTTGTTGCGGATGTCGTAGGGCAGCTCGCGGCCGTACTCGATCAGGCGGCGGTGGGCCACGTCACGGCAGGTCATCAGATCGCCGTCCAGCCAGACGATATCGCCAATCTTAATGTCAGCCAGATCCTCGGCGGTGACGGGGGTCACCAGGACCTTCTTATCTCCTCTGATTTCAACCATAGCTAATAACCTCCCTTAACCGTTGAACTTCCAGGTGGAATGGGTGTCGCAAGTGACGTTCAGATCCTTGTCCACAACGATGTGGCCACGGCGGTGAGACCAGCAGCCCACGTTGACGGCAACGCCGATGGTGGAAGGATGGCGGGCAGTGTTCTCAATGTTCACGCCCAGCACGGAGAACTTGCCGCCCATGCCCTGGGGGCCAAGGCCGATGGCGTTGATGCCGTCCTCCAGCAGCTTCTCCATCTTAGCGGCGTTGGGGTTGTCGTTGTGGGAGCCGATGGGCCGCATCAGAGCCTTCTTGGACTGCAGGGCAGCGGTCTCAATGGAGGTGCCCACGCCCACGCCAACCAGCAGCGGGGGGCAGGCGTTCAGGCCGTAGGTGGTCATCTGGTCCAGAACGAAGTCGGTAACGCCCTCGTAGCCCGCGCCGGGCATCAGGACCATGGCCTTGCCGGGCAGGGTGCAGCCGCCGCCGGCCATATAGGCATAGATCTCGCACTGGTCGGAGTTGGGGACGATGTCCCACCACACGGTGGGGGTGCCCTTGCCGACGTTGCGCTTGGTGTTGTACTCGTCGAAGGTCTCAACGGAGTTGTGACGCAGGGGGGCGGTGAAGGTAGCCTGAACGGTGGCCTCCTTCAGCAGGGCCTCCAGCTCGTTGATGAGGGGGAAGGCAGTACCGCACTTGACCCAGTACTGCAGAACGCCGGTGTCCTGGCAGCTTGGACGGTCCAGCTCCACGGCCAGCTTCTGGTTCTTGGTCATGGTCTCATACAGGACCTTGGGCAGGGGAGCGGTCTCCTGACGGCCCAGCTCCTCCAGCTTGGCGACAACGTCGTCAGGCAACTTCTTGCTGATGTGGCACACAAAGCTTGCCACAATGTCGGTGAGCAGCTTTACGCTTTCTTCATTTGCCATTGGAAATTCCTCCATTTATTATGTTTCCGATATTTCCGCAGGCGGCAGCTGCCGCCTGCGGAACTGATTTTTTAGCCGTAGAAGGGGAACAGGATGGGCAGCAGCACGATGCAGACCACAAAGGACACCGCGATCAGAGGCAGGCCGGCCTTCACATAGTCCTTGAACTTGTAGCCGCCCAGGCCCACGACCATGGTGTTGGCGGGCATGCCGATGGGGGTGGCATAGGCGCAGGAGCAGGCGATGACGGTGGCGATGATCATGGAGCGGGGGTCAGCACCCAGGCTCTCGGCAAGAGAGGTGGCGATGGGCACCATCAGGGCGGTGGTAGCGGTGTTGGACATGAAGTTGGTCAGTGCGCAGCCAACCACGAAGATGACCACCAGCAGGACCATGGGGTTGGGGTTGGAGCCCAGAGCGCCCACGATGGCATCGGCAATGATGCTGCCGGCTCCGGTGGTTTCCAGCGCCTTGGCCAGGGCCAGGGAGCCGCCGAACAGCAGGACGACCTTCAGATCGATGGACTTCAGAGCTTCCTTCTCGGAGATAACACCGGTGAGCACCAGAACAATGGCACCGATGCAGGCGGAGACCTGGATCTTGATGCCGATCTTTTTCTCGAAGATCATGGCCAGGATGACAACGACCAGGACGACCAGGGAGACGATCTGCTTCCAGGCGGGCACACCGGAGTAATCCTTGGGGGCCTCGGGGGCTTCGCCGCCGTGGGTGCCGTCGGGCAGCAGCTTGTAGCCGATGACGGCATAGAAGACGATGCCCAGCACCAGCATGGGAACGCCCACAGGTGCATACATGAAGAAGCTGGTGGCAATGCCCATTTCCTGCAGGGCATTCACGCCCATCAGGTTGCCGGGTGCGCCGATGATGGACAGGTTGCCGCCCAGAGCGGCAGCGAAGACCAGGGGCATCAGCAGGCGGGAGCGGGAGTAGCCGGACTCATCGGCAATGCCGCAGACCACGGGGATCAGCACGGCGGCGGTGCCGGTGTTGGACAGGAAGCCGGACATAATGCCAACGATGGTCATAACGGCCACGATCAGCATTCTCTCGGACTTGGCGAACTTGGTGACCAGGCCGCCGATCTTGTTGGCCATGCCGGTCTCAAACAGGGCCTGGCCCACAACGAACATGCCCACGCACAGGATGACGTTGCTGTTGACATAGCCGGCGAAGGTATCGGAGTTGCTCAGAACACCGGTCAGGTTCAGGCCGATGGCCACGATGGTAGCGGTCAGGCCAAGGGGAATCTTTTCAAGAATGAAGCTCACAATGGCGAAGGCCAGGAAGAGCAGTGTAATGGTACTGGGAGACATCTTTGTTTCCTCCTATTGAATTCCTTTTCTTTCGGTTACGCGCATTGCAGGAGAACCGGCCGGTAGTCATCTGCTTTGTGACCTAAGTGTAACATTTTTGGAAACGAAAGTAAAATCAGCGTTTAAAATGGGGGTATCAGCAGAATTTATAATGTCAAAAGAATTTACTTATAGGGGGATGTGTGGTAGTATATAGCAAAGAAGAGAAAGGAGTCCACCCATGAAACTGACACAACTGGAGTATTTCTGCACCGCCGTGGAATGCCAGAGCATTACGGCGGCGGCGAAAAAGCTGTATGTGACCCAGCCGGCCATTTCCGGGGCCATCCGGGAGCTGGAAAAGGAATTTTCCGTCAGTCTCTTTTCCCACGCCCGGAACAAGATGACCCTGACGGACGAGGGGCGCATCTTCTATGAGCGCTCTGAGCAGCTTCTGCGGGAGGTGGAGTCCGCAAAGCAGCAGCTCAGCGACCTGGGCAGCGCCCAGCAGAACGTGAAGGTGGGCATTCCGCCCCTGTGGGGAACCACCTTTTTCCCGGACCTGCTCCATGATTTCAACGCCCGCCACCCCAATATCCGCCTGACCTTCTACGAGTACGGCTCCGCCCGGGCGGCGGCGCTGGTAAAGGAAAAGGAGCTGGACATTGCCCTGGCCAACCTGAACCAGGACGACCCGGAGAGCTTCCAGTCCGCCTGCATCGGGCGGGACCACTTCGTCATCGTGGTAGACCCGGCCCATCCTCTGGCCAAGCGGGACAGCGTTGCATTGGAGGACCTGGCCGCCACGCCGCTTGTGATGTACAATACGGATTCCGTGCAGAACAATGCCATTCTCTCCCGGTTTGAAAGCCTCGGCATCACGCCCTACATCCAGATCTACACCAGCCAGATCTACACCATGAAGGGCATGATCCATAATTCCACCTGCGCCAGCTTCTTCTATGCCTCCCTGCTTGAGGACCACCCGGATCTTGTGGGCATCCCCATTGAGCCGCGCATCGAGCAGAAGGTTGGTCTGCTCTGGCGCAAATCCAAGTACACCCCCAGCGGCGTGGAAAGCTTCATCTCCTTCGTCCGGGACTACCCCCTGTTCCCAGAGGAGCCGTGAAACGCCTATGGAAAACAAAAATATTCTCATGGCCCGGCAGATTGCCGCAGCCGTGGCCCAGGCCGGGGGCAGAGCCTACTATGTGGGGGGCTTCGTCCGGGACCGGCTGCTGGGGATCGACACCAAGGATGTGGACATAGAGATCCACGGCGTCCCCGCCCCCGCCCTGGAGGCCATTCTGGACCGCCTGGGCACCCGTACCCAGATGGGAGCAAGCTTCGGCATTTACGGCCTGCGCCACTATGACATCGACATCGCCCTGCCCCGGAAGGAGCACCTCAGCGGCCGGGGGCACCGGGATTTTGCCGTCTTTACAGACCCTTTTCTCGGCCCGGAAAAGGCGGCCATGCGCCGGGACTTCACCGTCAACGCCCTGATGGAGGACGTGCTGACCGGGGAAATTCTGGACTTTTTCCAGGGCCGGGAGGACCTGGAAAAAGGGATTCTCCGCCATGTCAGCAGCCAATCCTTTCCGGAAGACCCCCTGCGGGTGCTGCGGGGCGCTCAGTTTGCGGCCCGGTTCGGCTTTTCCGTGGCCCCGGAGACCGCCTCATTGTGCAAAGCCATGGATTTGGCCGCCCTCTCCGGGGAGCGGGTCATGGCCGAGCTGGAAAAGGCCCTTTTGAAAGCGCCCCGGCCCTCCGTATTCTTCGAAACCCTGCGGCAAATGGAGCAGCTGGGCGTCTGGTTTCCCGAGGTGCAGGCCCTGATCGGCGTGCCCCAGGAACCAAGATTTCACCCCGAGGGGGACGTCTGGAACCACACCGTGCTGGTGCTGGACCGGGCCGCAGCCCTGCGCGCCCAGGCAGAGCACCCCAGAGAGGTGATGTTTGCCGCACTGTGCCATGACTTCGGCAAGCCCGATACCACCCGGCGGGACGGCACCGGCCGTATCCGCTCTTTCGGCCACGAGGAGGCGGGTCTGGCCCCGGCGGAAGCCTTCCTGGCCCGCATCTCCCGGGAGAAGCAGCTCAGGTGCTATGTGCTGAATATGGTCAAGCTGCATATGCGGCCCAATATGCTCGCCGCCCAGCATTCCGGGCAGAAAAGCTGCAATAAGCTCTTTGACGAAAGCCTCTGCCCGGAGGACCTGCTGCTGCTGGCCAAGGCCGACGCCACGGGAAAGACCGTTTTCCCGGACTATGCCCCCACGGAAAGCTATCTGCGCGCAGCCCTGGCCGCCTACCGAACCCTTCTGGCCCAGCCCTATGTTCAGGGCGCGGACCTGGTTGCTGCCGGTTTCGCCCCGGGCAGGGATTTCGCCCCCGCCCTGGCCCTGGCCCACCGTCTCCGCCTGGCCGGGGTTCCCAAGCAGGAAGCCCTGGCCCAGACAGCGGCGTTTTTGCGGAAGGAACGAAAATAAAAGCCTCCCCTGAAAGGGGAGGTGGCCGCAGGCCGGAGGGGTTCGGCGGTGGAACCCCTCAGTCTCGGCTGACGCCGAGCCAGCTCCCCTTTCAGGGGAGCCTTTTTCCGAAGCTGCGCGACGCACCGCCGGTGGGGAAGGTTTAGGGAAAGCATACGCCCCCGCAAGCCTGGCTTGCGGGGGCGCTTCTTATTTCACTTCGATCTGCACGGCCCGCATGGCGTTCAGGGCCGTTGCGTGGCTTTCCTCGGTGACACCTGCGCAGCAGGCGCTGTCTACGCTGACCCTTGCCTCCGGGAAGGCGCTTTTCAGGATCATGGCATTGGAGATCACGCAGATGTCCGTACACAGGCCGCACAGCTCAATGGACTCCGGGGTACCCTCCTGGGCCAGGAGCCGGGGCAGGGAGATGCTGCCAAAGCTGAGCTTGTCCACCACGTTGGCGGCAAAGGGCTGGAGCTCCTCGCAGATCTGCCAGCCGGGGGTGCCCTGGATGCAGTGCTTCACCGGCAGCTTCCGGCCCTCCTGGGTGTTCAGATAGTTGGGGCCGTGGGTATCCCGGGTGAAGATCACCTTCCCGTCAAAATGGGCGGCCTTTTCCACCACCTTGGGCACAATGGCCTGGGCCATGGCAGACCCCAGGCTGCCGTCAATAAAGTCATTCTGCATATCCACAACGATCAGATAGTTCACGTGCTTGCTCCCCTTTCTTATTTACCGGACCTGCTGCATTTCCCGGGCCTCTTCGGCGCGGCAGTTCACCTCTTCCGGGTCACGGAAGGTCTCCACCGCCGCCTTCAGGGCCTTTCGGCAGGTCTCGTCATCCTCGCTCTTCACGGCCTGGGCCAGGAGCGCCAGCTTTTGTGCGATCTCCTCCGGGGCCAGCTTCTTGTCCCGCTCTATGAAGATCTGGTCGTTCTCCGTCTTGCCCAGGTCCTCGGTCCGCACCAGCAGCTCCTCATAGAGCTTTTCGCCGGGCCGCAGGCCGGTTTCCACAATGTCAATGTCCTTATAGGGTTCAAACCCGCTGAGGCGGATCATGTTTTCCGCCAGCTCCAGAATGTGCACGGGCTTGCCCATATCCAGCACGAACAGCTCCCCGTTCTTGGCAAAGGCCCCGGAGGTCAGCACCAGCTGGGCCGCCTCGGGAATGGTCATAAAGTAGCGGATGATCCGCCGGTCCGTCAGCGTCACCGGTCCGCCGTAGAGGATCTGCCGCTTAAACAGAGGGATCACGCTGCCGTTGCTGCCCAGGACGTTGCCGAACCGGGTGGCGGAGCAGTTCATATTGCCCCGGTGGTTCAGCACCTCCAGCTCGCACATCCGCTTGGTGGCCCCCATGACGTTGGTGGGGTTCACGGCCTTGTCCGTGCTGACCATGATGAACTTGCCGCAGCCGGCGTTTTCCGCAACGTCCAGCAGATTCCGGGTGCCGAACACATTGTTTTTCACTGCTTCACAGCAGTTGGTCTCCATCAGGGGCACATGCTTGTGGGCCGCGGCGTGGATGACCACATCGGGCTTGTATTCCCCGAAGACCCGCTCCAGCTGCCCCCTGTCCGTAATGGTGACGATCTCCACACGGAGATTCAAAAGGGGAAATTTGATCTTCAGCTCCTGCTGGATATCGTAAGCGCCGTTTTCGTAGACGTCCAGGATCACCAGCTGCCGGGGGCCGATCTTGGCGATCTGCCGGGCCAGCTCGCTGCCGATGGAGCCGCCGCCGCCGGAAATCAGAACGGTCTTGCCCCGGTAGTAGGCCTTGGTATCGTCGGTTAGAATTTCCGAGGTCTGCCGGAACAGCAGCTCTTCGGCGTCAAACTCCCGGAGGCTGCGCTTGCCGTTGACGGCCTGGGTGGTGGGGTAGTCATAGGTTTTCAGCTTGCAGCCCGTGGCCTTATAGCGCTCATAGAGCTCCTTCTTTCGCTCTGCGGTGGCTCCCGGAATGGCGAAAACCACCTCCTGAATGTTGTATTCCCGGAAGGCCCGCTCATCGGCCTCCTCGTCGGACAGCACGGGAACGCCGTTGATGGCGCGGCCGATCTTGTTCCGGTCGATGTCCACAAAGAATTTGGCGGCGTAGGCGGCCCGGGGGTTGCTGGCCAGGTCCGCTGCCAGGCCTGCGCCCACCCGGCCCGCACCGATGATGGCGATGTTGATCCGGCGGCCGCTTCCCCGGTCCGCAGGCTCCGCCTGGATGCCGGTGAGCTTCTGGGTGACCACCCGGATCACATTCGCCGCCTTGGAATTCCGGCTGTTGGCATCGTACAGGTACTGGTACAGCTGCCGCATGAGGATATCCCCCAGCAGATTCAGGGCAAACAGGGTCACCGCCCGGAGAAACTCCACATCCCGCAGAGGCAGCAGCCGCTGCAAGAGGAAATACACCCCGCCGCCCAGCACATCGTAGCAGATAAGGTTTACGTACAGGTTGTTCCCGCCGTAACGCCAGACGTTGTTATAGGAGTTGCCCAGAGCCCGGGCGCCCAGCATACAGGCCGCCGCCAGCAAATAGTGCAGCAGCGCCTCCTGCCTTGTAATGGGATAGTAGCTGCTGGGGTAGAATACCAGCAGCAGCACCGATACCAGGCCCAGCATCACCAGGTCATAAAACATGAGCATTACGGCGTGATTGCCCACGATCTTCTTTTTGTTCTTACGCATGGTTTCCTCTTTCTTCCCGGGCTGTTACAGGCCTAGAAAAATACGAATATAGGGCGTCACGCTGCTTTTGACAGCGGTGAACAGTCCAAAGTGCTTTTTCAGATAATAAAACCAGGGACCTGCCGGGTCTCCCTTGACGCTTTCCTTTTTCCGGATGCGCTGGCGGATGGAGAGGGACCTGTCGTGCCAGGTGCCCGTCTGGGGGTTGTCGCAGCACTCGCCCACATAGTCCCCGGAGACATAGAGCTTTCCCCCTGCCTGCCGCAGGGCGAAGCCATAGTCAAAGTCCCCCAGGGAGTGGTGGTAATGCTTATCCATGGAGCCGGTTTTGCGGAAGAGATCATAGGGAATCAGGACGCAGTTGGCATTCATGGTGTCCGCCTCCTGCGCCTCTCCGGGGTTCATAAAGCGGTAGTGAATGCCCTTTTCGTACTGAATGCCGCTGTAGCTGAGATTTCCCCGGGTGTCCCGGGTGGCTCCCACGATCACATCCCTGCCCCCGCTCTGGGTCGCCAGCGCCTCAATGCAGTGGGGGAAGAAGGCCACATCGTCATTCATCATGAGCAGGTAGTCATAGTCGGTCTTTTCCTGCAAAAGGGTGTCCATGCCCAGGCCCATGCCCCGGGAATAGAAGAGACTCCCGTCCCCCCGGAGAATGCGGACGGGGAATTTCTGCAGCGCCTCGGCGGTGCCGTCGGTGCTGCCGTCATCCACCACCAGGAAGGTGAAATCGATCTGGGGGTTGCCGGAAATCAGGCTTTCCACGGCGTGAACCGACTTTTCTTTTCGGTTGAAACAGGTAAACAGTGCCAGAACTCTTGTCATGGACTGCCCTCCTTTGTAGTTTTCCGGGGGTCGGCCCGGTTATACACAGGGACCGCAAACCGAAGGTTTGCGTGATAGTTGACAGTTGACAGTGTACAGTTGACAGTTGTGGTGTCCCTACGGGACGATTTTAAAATATTTTCATTCATTTCCGTAGGAAATCCCTTAACTGTCAACTGTCAATTGTCAACTGTCAACTCGTATTCCCCTACAGCCCAAACATCGCCTTTGTGTCCGCTTCCACGGACATTCTGGGGTAGGCATAGGGGCCTTTGTCGAAGTGGGCGTTCAGCGGCCTGCCCGCCACAGCGAAGGCCTTGCGGTAGCCTGCAAAGGCCGTGAGCTTGCGGATATTGTCGTCATACTGCCCGTGGGAATAGGCAAAGAGGTCACATGTTTGCCCCAGCAGCTTTTCCAGAACCTGCTTGCTGGCAAAAATCTCCTCCGCCTGCTCTTCCGGGGTGCACTCGGTGAGGATTCTGTGTTTGGAGCCGTGGACGCCAATGGTCACCAGGGGGTCGCGCTGCATCTTTTTCAGCTGCCCGGCGCTTAAATACCCCGGCTGCCCAACCATATGGCTCAGGACGAACACCGTAAAGGGGATCTGCCGCTGGCGCAGAATGGGATAGGCGACGGTGAAGGTGTCCTCCAGGCCGTCGTCAAAGGTAATGGCGGCCTTCCGGGGGTAACGCTTGTCATCCGTCAGCGCGTCCAGGGACACATAGTCCCGCTTTTGGTCCAGAAAGTGGACAAAGTCCTCCGTGTCCAGCTTGCAGCAGCTGCGCTCCACCTCCGGCGTCATGGTCACATGGTGGAACATATAGATATCGCTGGTGGGCTCCAGATGCCAGAAGACATTGAGTACCCTTTTGATGTTTGCCTTGGTCTTGGTATCCATAGCGCGCTCCTTACATACTGCCCTCGTGCTTGAGCACCACAAGCACGGTCTTCACCAATATTTTCAAATCCAGCCCCAGGGACCACTGGTCGATGTATTTCGTATCCAGCCGGACGATCTCCTCGAAGTCCGTAATGTTGCTGCGGCCGGAGACCTGCCACATGCCCGTAATGCCCGGGCGCATGGCCATTCTGGCCCGGTGGTGGTCCTCATACAGCGCCCACTCATCCTTTGTAGGGGGCCGGGTGCCCACCAGGCTCATATCCCCTTTCAGAACGTTCAGGAACTGGGGGAACTCGTCCAGACTGGTCTTGCGGATGAATTCGCCGATGCCGGTTTTTTTCGTGCCGTCCGGCAGGATTTTGTTGCCGATGATCCGGGGGTCCCAGTCCAGCTTGAACATGAAGCCCCCGGAAACCCGGTTTTCCTTGAGATACTGCTGCTTGATCTCATCCGCATTGGTGACCATGCTGCGGAACTTGTACATCTTAAAAACCTTGCCGTTGCGGCCGATGCGCTCCTGGGTGTAGAAAATGGGGCCGGGGTCGGTCAAATAGATGGCAGGGCCGATGAAGAGCGTCAGAACCGCCGTAAACACACAGCCAACCAGGCCGCCCACAATGTCAATTAGGCGCTTCACCGCCGAGGCCCCAAAGCCAATGCGGTTGCGGTAAACCGTCAGAACATCGTAGCCCCCCAGGTCCTCCACCGTTTTCATGCCGCTGCCCAGCAGGTCCCGGATGTAATCCAGGCCTAAGTGCACCGTAATGCCCATGGAGGTTACGGCGTCGGCAAGCTTCAAAACCGCCTCATCGGGGGCCAGCAGGATCAGCACCTCATCCACCCAGTTCTGCCGAATCCAGCTCTCCGCCCGGCTGCTGTCCGCCACAACCTTCAGTGCGCAGTCCGCTCCCTCCGGCAGGGGCTCGGAGAGGATCAGCCCCGCCATGCGGTAGGTGCTGTACATGCCCTTGGCGAGTTTTTCATTGAGCCCCGGGATGTTCTCCGGCGCGGCAATGATCAGCAGGGACCGGCCGTTTTTCGGGACAATGCGCTTTACATAATACCACTTATACAGGCACCGGGTAGTGTAGCTGATGCAGAAATAGAACACCACCGTGTAGAAAAAATTCATTCTGGAATAGAAGCCGCCCATTTTCACCACGAAGAAAATCAGGGCCTCCACCGCGAACACCACGGCGGTATTGCGCACGGTGGCGCAGAATTCCGCAAAAGCCCCCCGCTTCTGGACCTCGTTCATGGTATTGCCCAGGACGATGGCCACAAAATCCACCAGGGGCATGCCCAGCAGCAGCAGCATATACTCCGGGCTCTTCGTCAGATTGAAGTCCGTCGGGATATATACATAGTAGGCAGCCACCATAGACAGAACCATGGAAAGCATATCCAGCAGTATAAAATCCCAGTATTTCGTCCACGGCAATCCCGATCTCTGGTACATACAGCCTTTCCCTCCCGGCGAAAGGGCACAAAAGCCCATAATTACAGTCATTATATCAAATCCCCCCTGCAAATGCAACCGGAAAAGCCGCGCATAACTTTCCCGGCTTTTGGAAATACTGTCTCCAGGAAAAGGCGGTGCTTGGATGGAAGAATTTCAGTTGAATACCAAAATCGTCTCCGGCCCCGGGGCCATTGGGGTGCTGGGGCAGGAGAAGGCCCGGCGGGTGTTTCTGGTGACAGACCCCTTCTTTGTGAAAAACGGCATGGCAGACCGGGTGGTCCGGGCCGCCGGTGCGGAAAGCTGGGAGATTTTTGACGGCGTGCAGCCAGACCCCAGCGTAGAACTGGCGGCCCGGGGCACCGCCCGGCTCAAGGCCTTCGGCCCGGATCTGCTGATTGCCCTGGGGGGCGGCAGCGCCATGGACTGCGCCAAGGCCATGGCCTATTTCAGCGACACGGATGCGCCCCTGGCCGCCATTCCCACCACCTCCGGCTCCGGGTCTGAGGTGACGGATTTTGCGGTGCTGACCCACGGGCAGACCAAATACCCCCTGGTGGACCGGCGGCTCCAGCCCGTCCTGGCCATTCTGGACAGCGACCTTCTGGACGAGCTGCCCCCGGGGCTCATTGCGGACACGGGCTTTGACGTGCTGACCCACGCCGTGGAAGGCTATACCGCCTCCAACGCCGGAACCATTCCGGATCTGCTGGCCCAGGATGCCTTCCGCACAGCCTTCGCCTGCCTGCCCGCCTCCTACGCAGGAGACAAATCCGTCCGGCTGCGGCTGCACATGGCCTCCACCCTGGCGGGAATTGCCTTCTCCCGGTCCGGGCTGGGGCTGTGCCACGCCATGGCCCATGTGCTTGGGGGCCGGTTTCACATCCCCCACGGGCGGCTGAACGCCATTCTCCTGCCCGCCGTCATCTCCGGCAACGCCCCGGCAGCCCAGGCCAAATACGCCCGGCTTGCCCGGGCCGCCGGTCTTGGGGGCAGCGCCGACACCGTCGCCCTGCGGAATCTGAAAAACGGTCTTATCCGGCTGCGGAAGGACCTGGGGCTGCCCCAGACCCTCTCCCAGGCAGGAGCCCCGCCCGCCCAGGTCTGGGCCGCCACCGGGGAGATCGTGGAAGCGGTACTGGCAGACCCCTGCTGCAAGACCAACCCCGTACCCGTGGAGGACTATCTGGTCCGCCGGGTGCTGGAGGAGGTGACCGGGAATTTCTGAGCTGACAAGCGTGGGCCTGGACGTGGGCACCACCTCCACACAGATGATCGTGTCCCGGCTGCGCATCGAAAACCGGGCCTCGGAGTTCGCTGTGCCGGATCTGGTCATTGCGGACCGGGAAATTCTCTACGAAAGCCCCGTGCACTTCACGCCCCTGCGCTCGGAAGCCCTGGTGGACGGAGAGGCCCTGCGCACACTGCTGCTGGAGGAATACCGGCACGCCGGGCTCACCCGGGAAACCGTGGACACCGGGGCGGTGATCGTCACCGGAGAGACCAGCCGGAAGGAAAACGCCCGGGAGGTGGCCCAGGCCCTGTCGGGCCTGGCCGGGGACTTCGTCGTGGCCACGGCGGGGCCGGACCTGGAAAGCGAGCTGGCCGCCCGGGGCTCCGGAGCCGTGGCCTACAGCGCCGAAACCGGGAAAACGGTCCTGCACATGGACATCGGCGGGGGCACCGCCAACCTGTGTCTGATTCGCGGGGGCGAAATTGCCGCCACGGGGTGCCTGAACGTAGGCGGGCGGCTGCTGAAGCTGGATAAGCTGGGATCTGTCACCTACGTCTCCCCGGTTCTGGGGGGCCTCTGGGGGCTTCCCCCCGGGAGCCGCCCTTCTCAGGCGGACATTGACGCACTGTGTGCCCGTCTGGCCCAGGCCTTGGAGGCGGCGGCGGGGCTGACCCAGGCGGATGCGCTGCTCCGGCAGCTCACCACCGAGGGCACCCGTCCCCTGCCCCTGAACGCTCCCGAAGAGGGAATCACCCTTTCCTTCTCCGGCGGCGTGGCAGACTGCATCCCAAAGGACTTCCCGCCGGATGCCTTCGGCGACATCGGCCCCAGCCTGGGCCGGGCCATCCGGGAGAGCAAGCTGTGCAGGCCCGGCTACCGCCTGGGCGCGCAGACCATCCGGGCCACGGTCATCGGCGCGGGGTGCCACACCACCGCCCTCTCCGGCAGCACGGTCTTCTGCCGGGATGTGGCCCTGCCCCTGCAAAACCTGCGGGCGGTCTGCCTCTCCCCCCGGGAGCAGGCAGCATTACCGGCCCATTTGCCGGAAAAGCTGCGCGCTGCGGAAGGGCAGGCCATTGTGGCCCTGCCCGGGCTCCCCTCCCCCGGCTACGCCCAGATCTGCGCCCTGGCGGAAGCGCTGCTGGAGGCCGTCCCCCAGGGGCCGGTGCTTATCTGCCTGGAGGAGGACCAGGCCAAGGCTCTGGGGCAGGCCATGGCCTGCCGGACGGAGCGGCACATCCTCTGCATTGACAGAGTCAAACCGCCCCGGGACAGCTTTCTGGACATCGGCCCCCCGGCAGGGGCGGCCTACCCGCTGGTGGTAAAAACCCTTGTATTCGGAAAGGAACAGCAGCTATGAATAAGGAAGAACTGTCCGCCATGGTGGCAGACATTTTGAAAACCATGGCCCCCGAGCCTGCGGTGAAGGCCGCGCCCTATCACCCCACAGCCCCGGAGCCCACCCAGCAGGACACGGCGCAGCCGGATAGCTTCGTGCCGGACATCACCAAGCTGGACCTGCGCCGGCTCTACCTGACGGAAAATCCGGCAGACGGGCCGAGGTTTCTCGCCATGAAGGCCAAGACCCCCGCCCGTCTGGGCTGCGGCCGGGCCGGTGCCCGGTACAAAACCCTGACCATGCTCCGCTTCCGGGCGGACCACGCGGCGGCCCAGGACACGGTGTTCAGCCAGGTTCCGGAGGACTATGGGGCCAGCCACGGCTTCGTGGCCGTGCAGACCCGCTGCCAGAGCAAGGACCAATACCTGACCCGGCCGGACCTGGGCCGGACCTTTGATGCAGAAAATCTGGCGATTCTCCAAAAAGCCCTGCCGAAGAATCCCCAGGTGCAGCTGGTCATCGGCGACGGCCTGTCCTCGGCGGCGATCCTGGCCAATGCCGCCGACTGTCTGGCGGCCATCCAGGAGGGGCTGAAGCTGCGGCACATCGAATGCGGCAAGCCCGTCTTCGTCCGGTACTGCCGGGTAGGGGCCGGGGATGTGATTGGGGACGTGACCGGCGCCAAGGTGGTGTGCATGCTGGTGGGCGAGCGGCCCGGGCTGGTGACAGACAAGAGCATGTCCGCCTATATCACCTATGAGGCCCGGACCGGGGTGCTGGAATCCCAGCGAACGGTGGTCAGCAACATCCACGCCCAGGGCACCCCCGCCGTAGAGGCCGGGGCACACATCGCAGGGCTCCTGGAAACCGTTCTGAAAAAGGGCGCGTCCGGCGTGGCCCTCTATGGGGAGGCCGTGGGATGAGCCCCGTAAAGGTCCTGGCAGTCCGCTATCTGCAAAATGCGGCCCTGAGCAGCGCCCTTGGCACGGAGAAGAAGTGCCTTGCCATGGTGACCACGGACTGCGACGACGCCACCTATATCGCCCTGGACGAAGCCACCAAGGCGGCGGATGCGGAAGTGGTCTACGCCAGGAGCTTCTATGCCGGGGCTGCCAACGCCACCCAGCCCTATGCCGGGGAGGTCATCGGCATTCTGGGGGCGGACACCCCCGGGGCTGCCCGCAGCGCCATGGAGGCGGCGCTATTTGCCCTGAAAAACCTGGGCTTTGCGGAATCCGGCGGGGTCAATTATCTTGCCCATACGGTCAGCAGTGCGGGAAGCTTCCTGTCCCGGGAGGCCGGGGTTCCCCTGGGCAGCGCTCTGGCCTACCTGATCGCCCCGCCTCTGGAAAGCCTCTACGGCCTGGACGCGGCGATGAAGGCGGCGGACGTGAAGCTGTGCGTCTTCTACGGTCCCCCCAGCCAGACCAATTTCGGCGGCGGCCTGCTCACCGGCACCCAATCCGCCTGCGAAGCCGCCTGCCAGGCCTTCCGCCAGGCCGTGGAGGAAGTGGCAAGGTTCCCGAAATAGTGCAATCGATAAATTGGGATTTGTCGTACCCCTTGGCTCTCCCTATGGGAGAGCTGTCACGGCGGAAACGCCGTGACTGAGAGGGCTGCGATGCCGAGAGGCTTTCATGCGGACCCCGCCGCTGGCACCCTCTCAGTCGCGCTGCGCGCGCCAGCTCCCCCAGAGGGGGAGCCAAGGGGACATTCCGGCAAACCCTTATTTTGTGTAACAAACCATCTGAAAGGACGAACAAACTATGGACACCAATTCTCTTGGAATGATCGAAACGAAGGGCCTTGTAGGGGCCATTGAGGCGGCGGATGCCATGGTGAAATCCGCCAATGTGCAGCTGGTAGGCAAGGAGCAGGTGGGCGGCGGACTCGTCACCGTAATGGTCCGTGGGGACGTGGGAGCCGTAAAGGCCGCCACGGACGCCGGAGCCGCAGCAGCGGAGAAGGTAGGCGAGCTGATCTCCGTCCACGTCATTGCCCGGCCCCATGTGGAGGTGGATAACATTCTGCCCAAGGCCCGGGCGGACCGGCCCGCCGCCCAGGGGAAATAAGCCTTGCTCTATACCCTGGAAAACGTGCGGGACAATCTGCGCACCCGGGAGGGAAAACGGGTCTTCTTCCTGGGTGCGGGGGACAATCTCACCAGCGCCGCCCGGGACTTTCTGAAGGAACAGCGCATTCCCATTCTCCCGGCGGAAAACGCCAAAATCACCCGCTACGAAACATTGGACGGCGGCTTTTTAGAAGAAAAGCCGGAGCACATGACCCAACTCACCGGCAATCTGCTGGTACCCAAAACCCACCCCAGAATTGTCTTCCGGGGCAAGCTGGATTCTCTGGAGGCCGCCCTGCTGCTGGAAGCCCGGGCGCTGCCGGAGCAGGCGAAGGCCCTTGAAGAGATCTTAGGCTGCGTGCGCAAGCTCCTCCGGTGCGAGGTGCTGGAGGAGCCCTTCGTGCCGGAAACGCTCTGCGGCCTGACGGAGCGCGAGCAGCGCGCGCGCAGCCAGAACCCCCAGAAATACTACGGCTGCCCCCACTTCATGCCGGAGCCCCACGACAGCCCCGCCATTTTGCGCCTGAACCGGCTGCGCACCCAGATTCGGGAGACGGAGCTGGCGGCGGCAGCAGCCTTCGGCCGGGACCGGGAGGACATCCTCCGGGCTCTGAACCGGCTGAGCAGCCTTGTGTATATTCTCATGCTCCAATGCAAAGGAGAAACGAGCCCATGAAACTGAAAACCACCCTTTTGGGAAAGACATACCAGTTCCGGGACTTAAAGCAGGTCCTGGCCAAGGCCAACGAGGAAAAATCCGGGGACAAGCTAGCGGGCCTTGCCGCCGAAAGCGCCCAGGAGCGTGTAGCCGCCAAGGTTGTTCTTGCCGGTGTCACCCTGGAGGAGCTCCGGGAGCATCCGGCGGTGCCCTACGAGGACGACGAGGTCACCCGGATCATCCAGGACGACCTGAATCTGCCGGAATACGAAAAAATAAAGCTCTGGACGGTATCCGAGCTCCGGGAATGGATTCTGGATGAGAACACCACCGGCGCCGATATCCGCCGACGCAGCCGGGGACTGACGGCGGAAATGGCGGCGGCGGTGTGCAAGCTCATGAGCAACCTGGACCTCATCTACGCCGCCCGGAAGATCACCGTCACTGCCCACTGCAATACCACCATCGGTCTGCCGGGAACCCTGAGCTGCCGCCTGCAGCCCAACCACACCACCGACGACCCCGAGGGCATCACCGCCTCCGTCTTAGAGGGGCTGAGCTTCGGGGCGGGAGACGCGGTGATCGGGCTGAACCCGGTGACGGACTCTCCGGAGCAGGCGGGGAAAATCCTCCGCCGGTTCCAGGAGATCAAGGAGCACTGGGCCATCCCCACCCAGATCTGCGTGCTGGCCCATGTGACGGCCCAGATGAAGGCCGTAGAGGCGGGCGCCCCCTGTGATCTGATCTTCCAGTCCATTGCCGGCAGCCAGAAGGGCAACGAGGCCTTTGGCTTCAACGCCCAGACCATTGCCGACGCCCAGGCGCTGATGCTCCAAAAGGGTACGGCGGAAGGGCCAAACGTGCTGTATTTTGAGACCGGCCAGGGCTCGGAGCTCTCCAGCGACGCCCACTTTGACACGGACCAGGTGACCATGGAGGCAAGGTGCTACGGCTTTGCCCGGCACTTCTCCCCCTTCCTGGTGAACACCGTGGTGGGCTTCATCGGGCCGGAATACCTGTACGACGCCCGGCAGGTCACCCGGGCGGGGCTGGAGGACCACTTTATGGGCAAGCTCTTAGGGGTCAGCATGGGCTGCGACTGCTGCTACACCAACCACATGAAGGCAGACCAGAACGACATTGAAAACCTGGCCTCCCTGCTGACCCTGGCGGGCTGCAACTACTTTATGGGCATTCCTCACGGGGATGACATCATGCTCTCCTACCAGACCACCGGCTTCCGGGACACCGCCGCCCTGCGGGAGATCACCGGCAAAACCGCCATCCCGGAATTCCAGCGGTGGCTGGAAAAAATGGGCTTCGTGGAAAACGGCCGCCTGACCAAAAAGGCCGGCGACGGGTCGGTCCTGTTGTACTAACTAAAAAGTCTTCCCCTTGGGGAAGGTGGCAGGGCGAAGCCCTGACGGATGAGGGACGGGACGCAGAACCAATCAGAAGAAATCTATGCAATTATGTTCCAGCAATTAGAAACAAAGCTGCTTGAGCTGAGGTGATACCGGTCCCGCTTGCCGCCCCTCATCAGTCACGGCCCAAGGGGCCGCGACAGCTTCCCCCAGGGGAAGCCTTGAAAGGAGAATCCTATGGAGCTTGATATTGATTTGACCGCCCGGCAGGAGGCCCGGGAGCTGGCCCGGCAGGCCGGGGCGGCCCAGGAACGCCTGAACAAACTGGACCAGGGGGCGCTGGACGCCATCGTTGCCGCCATGGCCGCCGCCTTTGAACCGGAGTGCGCCGCCCTGGCCAAAATGGCCGTGGAGGAGACGGGCTTCGGCAACACCCAGGACAAAACCGAGAAGAATCTCTTCGCCTGCAAAACCGTGCTTTCCGCCATCGCGCCCATGAAAACCAAGGGCATCCTGCGGGAAATCCCGGAAAAGCGGCTGTGGGAGATCGGCGTGCCCATGGGGGTCATCGCCGCCATTGTGCCCAGCACCAATCCCACCTCCACCGTGTGCTACAAGGCCCTCATTGCAATAAAGGCCGGCTGCGCCATTGTCTTTTCGCCCCACCCGAAGGCAGCCAAATGCACCCGGGCGGCGGCGGAGCTTCTGGCCCGGGCGGCAGAAGCGGCCGGAGCCCCGGCAGGGGCCGTCGGCTGCCTGACGGCGAGCCAGATGGCGGGAACCCAGGAGCTCATGGGGGCACCGGAGGTAAAGCTCATTCTCGCCACCGGCGGCCCCGGCATGGTCCGCTCCGCCTATTCCTCCGGCAAGCCCGCCATCGGCGTGGGGGCGGGCAACGGCCCGGCCTATATCCACACCTCGGCGGATGTGCCCGGGGCCATTGCCGCCATTGTCCGGTCCAAGACCTTTGACAACGGCACGGTCTGCGCCTCGGAGCAGAGCATCATTGTGGAAAAGAGCATGGAGTCTGCCGTTCTGGAAGAGGCCGGGCGGCAGGGCATTTACCTGATGCCCACGGAGGAGGCCGGGCGGCTTGCCAGGCTGCTGTTCAAGCCCACAGGCGGGCTGAACCCGGAAATTGTGGGCAAAAGCGCCATTTATCTGGCGGAAAAGGCGGGCTTCTCCGTGCCCAAGGACACCAAGGTCCTCATGGCCCGGGAGCAGGAGGCGGGGCCTACCCGGCCCTATTCCATGGAAAAGCTCTGCCCCGTGCTGGCCTTTTTCGTTCTGGACAGCGAGGACGCAGTGCTTCAGAAGGCCGTAGAGGTGCTGCGCCATGAGGGCAGCGGCCACACCTTCGCCATCCACGCCCGGGACGAGGGGGTTATCCGGCGGTTTGCTCTGGAAATTCCGGTGTCCCGGTTCCTGGTCAACGCCCCGGCGGCTCTGGGAGGCATTGGGGCCGCCACGGGCCTGTTCCCCGCCCTGACATTGGGCTGCGGCGCCGTTGGCGGCAGCAGCACCTCCAACAATATTTCGCCTATGGACCTGATCAACCTCCGCCGGGTAGCCTGGGGAACGGAAGCCATGCAGCAGAAGCAAGAGCACGACAGTGCGCTGGTAGAAATGCTGACGCAGAAGATTTTGGAGCGGCTGGGATAGACGACGAAGCAGAAGGCTGTGTGCAGTAGGAGTTGACAGTTGACAATTGACAGTTGACAGTTGAGGAATTTCCTTCGGAAATGAGTAAATTATTTTATAATCGTCCCGAAGGGACACAATAACTGTCAACTGTACACTGTCAACTGTACACTCGTACTCCCGCAGTTTCCTGCAACCGTAAAGGAGGAGAAGTTATTTATGGACATTTCCTGCCTGACCGAGGCGGTTCTCGGGCGGCTGTTTATTGAATTGGAGGCCTCCGGGCGGCATGTGCATGTCACCCGGGAGCAGGCCATGGCCCTGTTCGGCCATGCCTTAACGCCGGAGCGGCCCCTGAGCCAGCCCGGGCAGTTCCTGTCCCGGGAGCGGGTGACGGTGAAGGGGCCAAAAGGAGAATTCCAAAACGTGGCCGTGCTGGGGCCGGAGCGAAAGGCGGGGCAGGTGGAAATTTCCCTGACGGACTGCCGCCGGCTGGGGCTCTTCGCCCCGGTGCGCCTCTCCGGCGACATCGGGGGCACCCCCGGGGCGCTGCTGCTTGGCCCCCGGGGCACGGTACAGCTGCGCGAGGGAGTCATCGTGGCCCGGCGGCATGTACACCTGACCCCCGAGGCGGCGGAGCGCTTTGGGGTAGCCCACGGCCAAACCGTCCGGCTGCGCACCTTTACGGACCGGCCCCTGATTTTTGAGGACGTGGCCGTCCGGGTGAGCCCTGACTTTGCCCCCTATGCCCACCTGGACTTCGACGAGGCCAACGCCTGCGGCTTCCGCAAGGGGGATCTGGGGAGGCTCGAGCCATGCGGGCGCTGCTGATCGGCCGGGAGCCCGCCGCCGCCCTGGGCTGGAGCTATGTGACGGAACCGCCCTATGACGCGGTGGTCATCGGCTCGCTGAGCCTTGGCTCGCTTCTGCGGTTTCGGGAGGAGGCGGTGCTGGAGGCCCTGGCCCAGGGGAAAAGCGTCTACCTCTACACCCCGGGGCTGCCGGAAAGCCCCAAGAACCGGGCACTGGCTGCCTCTCTGACCGCCGCCCAGCGGGAGCTGAAAAACTGGGGCGTTCTGTTCACGGACGGAGGCCGCAAGCGCCTCATCACCGCCGAGGAGGCCCGGCTGCTTCTGGCCCAGGGCAAGCGCCCGGGGCAGGACGCGGTTTTGACGCCTCTGGCAAAGGAAATTATGGAGGGAAAGCATTGAAAATCGGATCTGTTGTAGGCTCCATCTGGGCCACGCGGAAGGCCGCCTGCCTGCAAGGGCAGACCTTTCTGGTGGTCCGGTCCGGAGCGGAAGAGCTGGTGGCAGCGGACCAGGTAGGGGCAGGCCCCGGGGACCAGGTACTGCTTGCCACGGGAACCGTGGCCTCCCGGTACTGCATGGACGCCCCGGTGGACGCCGCCGTGGTGGCGATTTTAGACAGTAAGGAGCGGAAAGCCTGAATGTCCTTCCACGAGATTCTCATTGGAATCATGGCGGTTTTCGCCCTGCTTGGGGGTATTGACCGAATACTCGGCAGCCGGTTTGGCCTGGGCCCCCGGTTTGAAGAGGGGATTCTCGCCATGGGCACCCTGGGGCTTGCCATGATCGGCATCGTGTGCCTGGCCCCGGTGCTGGCAAGACTTTTGCGGCCCATCGTTGTGCCGGTTTACGGATTTCTCGGGGCAGACCCCGCCATGTTCGCCGGAACCCTTCTGGCCTGCGATATGGGCGGCGCTTCCCTGGCCCGGGAGCTGGCTTTGAGCCCGGAGGCAGCGGGACTGGGAGGCATCCTCACCGGCTCCATGCTGGGGGCCACCGTGGTCTTCACCATCCCCGTGGCCATGGGCCTGCTGCGGCAGGAGGACCGGCCCGCCATGGCCAAGGGAATCCTGTGCGGCATCGTTGCCATTCCCCTGGGCATTCTGGCGGGAGGCCTGACGGCGGGGTTTCCCGCCGCCATGGTGCTGCGCAACCTCATCCCCATTGTGCTCATCGCAGCGCTCATTGCCCTTGGGCTCTGGCGGGCGGAGAAGGCCATGGTCACGGCCTTTACGGTGTTCGGCAAGATCGTGGTTGCCATTGTCACTGTAGGACTGGCCGCCGCCATTGTGGAGAGCCTGACAGGCTTTCGGCTCATTCCCGGCCTGGCCCCCATCTCTGAGGGCTTCGAGACCGTGGGGGCCATTGCCATTGTACTGGCCGGGGCCTTCCCTTTGGTGTATGTCATCACCCGGCTTTTAAAAAAGCCCCTGCTGTCCCTGGGAAAGCTGCTGGGCATCAACGACACGGCAGCGGCCGGGCTGGTGGCAACACTGGCCAACTCCATTGCCGCCTTTGAGACGGTGAAGGACATGGACGACCGGGGCAAGGTGGTAAACATCGCCTTCGCCGTCCCCGCCGCCTTCGTCTTCGGCGACCACCTGGGCTTCACCGCCGGGTTTGCCCCGGAGCTTCTGGGCGCCATGATTGTGGGCAAGCTGGTGGGCGGGGTAGCCGCAGTAGGGGTTGCGCTGTGGATGACGAAAAAGGCTTCCCCTACGGGGGAGCTGGCAGGGCGTTAGCCCTGACTGAGGAGGGGCGTCCTGAGCGAGAGCGGTTGGCAAATATGCTATATACCTACAACTCACTTCCGTAAGGCCCCTCTTCCACCGCTGCGGCGGTCCCCCTTCCCCGTAGGGGAAGGTTAAGAAGCTTCCCCCTTCGGTTAAAAGCTTCCCCTTCGGGCGGTGCGTCGTACATATTGATATTTCATAAATGTTAATAAAAGAGAGAAGTTGAGAAACCCATGAAAAACTTTATTTTCATCTCCCCGAATTTCCCGATGACCTATTGGAAATTCTGCGCGGAGCTAAAGAAAAACGGCATGCGGGTGCTGGGGATCGGCGACAGTCCCTATGAAAATCTCCTGCAGGCCCTGCGGGACAGTCTGGATGAATATTATAAGGTGTCCAGCCTGGAAAACTACGACGAGGTCTTCAAGGCCGTGGCCTTCTTCACCTTCAAGTACGGCAAGATCGACTGGCTGGAATCCAACAATGAGTACTGGCTCATGCGGGATGCCCAGCTGCGGACGGAATTCAACATCACCACCGGCCCCAAGATTCAGGATATGCGGAAGATCAAGTTCAAGTCCGCCATGAAGGAATACTATGCCAAGGCCGGTCTGCCCACGGCCAGATGGCACATTGTGGAGGGGCTGGAGGACGCCCTGGACTTCGCCCACACCGTGGGCTACCCCGTGGTGGTCAAGCCGGACAACGGCGTGGGGGCCAACAACACCTACAAGCTCTCCTCTGACGAAGACCTGGCGTTCTTCATGGACCACAAGGGCGACGAAGTGTACATCATGGAGGAGTACGTCAGAGGCTACGTGCAGACCTTCGATGCCATTGTGGATTCCAAGGGCCAGCCCCTGTTTGAGAGCGGCAATATCACCCCCGAATCCATTATGGACATCGTCAACGACAACCGGGACTCCACCTATTACCTGGTGAAGGACGTGCCGGAGAACATCCGCTCCGCAGGCCTGCGGACCGTCAAGGCCTTCGGCGTGAAGAGCCGGTTCATCCACCTGGAGTTCTTCGTACTCAGCGAGGACCAGGCGGGGCTGGGCAAGAAGGGCGATGTGCTGGGCCTGGAGGTGAATATGCGCCCCGCCGGCGGCTACACCCCGGACATGTACAACTACAGCCAGGAGACCGATGTATATAAGATCTGGGCGGATATGGTCTGCTTCGACAAAAACACCAAGCCCACCGGCGCCCACCACTACTGCGCCTTCTACGGCCGCCGGGACGGCACCCGCTACAAGCTGGACGACTACGAGATCATGATGAAGTACGCAGGCCATATCGTGATGAACGGCCGCATTCCCGACGCCCTGTCCGGGGCCATGGCCAACCAGATGTACGTTGGCCGATTTGATACGGAAGAGGAAATGAACGCATTCTACCACGATCTGGCAGAGCACTTTTAATCAAAGGAGAACCCATTGAACGAACGACTATTCCGGATTCTTCTGGAATCCTTCCCCAAGATTTTGCTGCCGGGGCTGACCATGACCATCCCCCTGACGGTGATCTCCTTCTCTCTGGCTCTGGTCATTGCCGTCGTTACGGCCATTGTCCAGTTTGCCAATGTGAAGGTGCTCAAGCAGATCGCCCGGTTTTACATCTGGGTGGTCCGGGGCACCCCGCTGCTGGTGCAGCTGTATGTGATTTTTTACGGTCTGCCGAACCTGGGCATCATGCTGGAGCCCTTCCCCTCGGCGGTGCTGGTGTTCTCCATCAACGAGGGGGCCTACTGCGCCGAGACCATCCGGGCGGCCCTGGAATCCGTGCCCAAGGGGCAGCTGGAGGCGGGCTACTGCGTGGGCATGAGCTATATGCAGATCATGCGCCGTATTCTGCTGCCCCAGGCCATGCGCACGGCCTTCCCCTCTCTGTCCAACAACCTGATCTCCATGGTGAAGGACACCTCCCTTGCCGCCAACATCACGGTGATGGAGATGTTCATGGTGACCCAGCGCATCGCCTCCCGGTACTATGAGCATCTGGCGCTGTACATCGAAGTCGCCCTCATCTATCTGCTGTTCTGCACGGTGCTGACCAGGCTGCAGAGCTGGGGTGAAAAGAAACTGAGTTCTTACGGGGCGGTGTGAGTATGGCAATGCTGGAAATCAGGAATATTCACAAGGCCTTCGATGGTATGGATGTGCTCAAGGGCGTAAACCTGTCCGTGGAAAAGGGCGATGTGGTGGCCATTCTGGGCAAAAGCGGCTCGGGAAAGACCACATTGCTTCGCTGCATCAACTTTCTGGAAACCGCCGACGACGGGGAGCTGGTCTTCGACGGGGAGACGGTGCCTCTGCACAATGCCTCCAAGCGCGACATTGCCCGCATCCGGAAAAAGACCGCCTTTGTCTTCCAGAACTACAATCTGTTCCGGAACAAGACGGCCCTGCAAAACGTCACCGAGGGGCTGATCGTGGCCCGGAAAATGCCCAAGGCCCAGGCCGAGGAGATCGGCATGCGGATGCTGCAAAAGGTGGGCATGGCGGACAGGGCCTCTGCCTACCCCAGCCAGCTTTCCGGCGGGCAGCAGCAGCGGGTGGCAATCGCCAGAGGTCTGGCCACAGACCCGGAGATCATCCTCTTCGATGAGCCCACCTCGGCCCTCGACCCGGAGCTCACCGGGGAGGTGCTGGCCGTCATGCGGCAGCTGGCCCAGGAGGGCATGACCATGCTGGTGGTGACCCACGAGATGAATTTTGCCAAGAATGTGTCGTCCAAGGTGGTTTTCATGGAGGACGGCGTGATTTTGGAAGAGAGCAAGCCGGAGGATTTCTTCCGGCAGCCCAAGCAGGAGCGCTCCCGGGCCTTCCTGCGCACCATTCTGGGAGAAGGAGCTCCCAAACAGGAGGAAACACTATGAAAAAATGGATTCGTATGACCGCTCTGGCTCTGGCCGCCCTTCTGGCCCTGGCCGGCTGCGGCAAGAAGCAGGAGCAGACCGGCGATCGCCTGGCCCAGATCCAGCAGAAGGGCGAGCTGGTCATCGCCCTGGAGGGCAACTGGGCCCCCTGGTCCTTCCACGATGACAGCGACGCGCTGGTGGGCTACGATGTGGAAGTGGGCAAGGCCATTGCCGAGAAGCTGGGCGTGAAGGCCACCTTCGTAGAAGGCGAGTGGGACGGATTGCTCGCCGGTGTGGAGGCCGGACGGTACGACATGGTCATCAACGGCGTGGACATCACCGACAGCCGGAAGGAGACCTACGACTTCTCCACCCCCTATGCCTATATCAAGACCGCCCTGGTGGTGGCCAAGGACAACGACACCATTCAATCCTTTGAGGACCTGGCGGGCAAGACCACGGCCAACTCCATCGGCAGCACCTATATGGAGATGGCGGAAGCCTACGGCGCTGCCTGCTCCGGCGTAGACACCCTGGACGAGACCATCCAGATGGTGCTCCAGGGCCGGGCAGACGCCACCCTGAACGCCAACGTCTCCTTCTTTGACTACCTGAACCAGCACCCGGACGCCGCCATCAAGATCGTGGCCGAGTCCGAGGAGGCCAACGAGATCGCCATCCCCATGCAGAAGGGCGACGACACCGCCTCTCTCCGGGAGGCCGTCAACCAGGCCATTGAAGCCCTGCGCACCGAGGGCAAGCTCTCCGAGCTGTCCGGCAAGTACTTCGGCGCGGATATCAGCGGTAAGTAACGTGCTTTCCCCCTAACCTTCCCCTGCGGGGAAGGTGGCTCGCCGTAGGCGAGACGGAAGAGGGGCCTTACGGGTGAGAGCGGCACGTAATTACCAGCCGCTTCCGCTCGCAGCGCCCCTCCCCAGTCAGGGCTAACGCCCTGCCAGCTCCTCTTTTGGGATTCGATTTGCTGCGCGACGCACCGCCCGAAGGGGAGCTTTTAACCTTCCCCTGCGGGGAAGGTGGCTCGCCGTAGGCGAGACGGAAGAGGGGCTTTACGGGTGAGAGCGGCACGTAATTACCAGCCGCTTCCGCTCGCAACGCCCCTCCTCAGTCAGGGCTAACGCCCTGCCAGCTCCCCCGTAGGGGGAGCTTTTTATTTCCCCAAGAACCTGCCGCTTTACGAACGGGCGAGTTTATGATATGATAGCACCATCCCATAGACAGAAAAGGAACCGATCCTATGAACAATAGATTTAAGTGTGCCTTCTCCCTGCTCCTTTCCGCGACCCTGCTTTTCTCTCTGGCCGCCTGCGGCAGCAAACGGACCACCAGGGAAACCGAAAGCGTTGTCCTCGGCATTGACGTGGCCAAATACCAGGGCACCATCGATTGGCAGGCCCTGGCCGGGGCCGGGGTGAAATTTGCCATGGTCCGCCTGGGCTACCGCACCGCCGAAGACGGGGTGATCGTGGAGGACAGCAATGCCCGCTACAATCTCCAGGAGGGCGCCCGGGCCGGAATCCCCATGGGGGCCTATTTCTTCTCCACTGCCATCAGCAAGGAGGAGGCCAAGGAGGAGGCAGCCTGGGTTTCTGACCTGGTTGCCAAGTACCCCATCACCTACCCCATCGTCTACGACTGCGAGGGCTTCCTGGACAACCGGCAGAAAGCCCTTTCCAACAGCGAGCGGACGGACATCGCCCTGGCCTTTCTGAAGGAGATCAAGCGTCTGGGCTACGAGCCCATGTTCTACGGCTCCAAAAGCGAGCTGGAAAACAACTGGGACATGGGCCCCATCGAAAAGCACTATAAGGTCTGGGTGGCCCAGTACCCGGATGCCCCCTACCCCGAGACCCCCATGTCCAGCTACCAGGGAAAGCACGCCATGTGGCAGTTTTCCAAGTCCGCACGGGTCGTGGGGCTGGAGCAGAGCGTGGATATGAACCTGGCCTATTTCGCCTATGACGGCATCGAGCCCCCGAAGGATTCCGAGCCCCCCGAGGAGGCCTTCCCAGACCCGGAGGCCCTGATGCGCTTCACGGAGTGCCAGGAGACGGTCACCGCCAAGGAAAAGACCAATCTGCGCTCCATTCCGGACCAGGGAGAGGACAGCCAGATTCTCTACACCCTGCTCAACGGCGAAACCGCCCTGCGGACCGCCACCAGCGACAGCGGCTGGTCCAGACTGGAGTATAACGGCACTGTGTGCTACGCCGTCACCAGCTACCTGACCACGGACCTGGACTATGTCCCCGGCACCGCCCAAAGTGAGGGCGGCCTGCAAACCCGGTTTGAGACCGTGGACGACACCGTCACCGCCAAGGTGGAGGTGAACCTTCGAACCCTGCCCAGCACCGAAAACGGGGAATCCCAGGTGCTCACCCTGCTCAAGCACGGGGAAACCGTCAGGCGCACCGGCGTCAGCAGCAACGGCTGGTCCAGGCTCGAATACAACGGCACCGTGTGCTACGCCGTCACCAGCTACCTGGAGGCCCCGGACGGCACCGGCCTGGAGCCGGATACCGGAGAGATCAAAACCCAGTTTGAAGCGGCAGACGACTGGGTGACCCCCAAGGAGAAGGTCAATCTCCGCTCCATCCCCTCGGTGGATGACCCCCGAAGCCAGGTCATCGCCACCATCACCAGCGCCGACAAGGTCCACCGCACCGGCCTCAACCGGGACGTAGGCTGGTCGAGGGTGGAATACAACGGCCAGACCCTGTACTGCGTGACGCAGTACCTGAATGAAAATCCCTGATAATATATGAGGAACAAATCCATAATCCCAATTTTAACCCTATCGAATTCGATAGGGTTAAAGCGGATTCGGGAGACAAGGCGTGCCTAAAATCGAGCGATTAAAAATATTACGAGCAAAAGCATACAGACAATTAGAGCTTTTGACGAAAAATCAGGATGCGATTACAGCACTAAAGAAAAATCTCATTGAAGATGCAGGAGCAGGGAATCCCTAAGCAAAACTTATTGGCATCAATGTGTAACAGCAGATTGTTTTGCCCCGTGGATGGCATGACACCGTCCACGGGGCGTTTTGCTTTTCCCTTGACATTCCTACCAAAACCGTGTATACTTTTAAATGGTACGATTTCGGACAAAAAGGAGACCCTATGCAGGAAAAATATGAAAAAATGCGTTTGCTCAATGCCTACATCTGCGAGACAAACGCCGTTTATCACGAGCTGGCCCAGGCGGTGAATTTATCCGACAGCGTCATGCAGGTGCTCTATACCGCTCTGACGGGAGGAGGCAGCTGCACCGTGCGGGAGGTGTGCTTCCTCACGGGCATCAGCAAGCAGACCCTCAATTCCGCTCTGCGCAAAATGGAATCTGACGGGCTTCTCCGCCTGGAAGCGGTGGACGGCAAGCAGAAGCGCATCTGCCTGACGGAAGCGGGCCTGGCCCTGGCAAACGAAACGGCCCTGGTAGAGCTGGACCTGGAAACCGCCATTCTGGAAAGCTGGCCGGAAACCGACCGGGAGGCCTACCTGCGCCTTATGAAACGCTATTTAGACGATCTCCGCCGGGGCGTGAACGCCCTGCAAGCCAAAGGGAAGGAACAAAAATGAAGCAAACGATCCAATTATCCGACCACTTTACCTACGGAAAGCTCTTCCGGTTCACCCTGCCCTCCATCGCCATGATGGTCTTTACTTCCATCTACAGCGTGGTAGACGGCTTTTTCATTTCCAATTTTGCCGGAAAGACCGCCTTTGCGGCTCTGAACCTTATCTGGCCCTTTCTGATGATCCTGGGCGGTATGGGCTTCATGATCGGCACCGGCGGCACGGCTCTGGTGTCCCGTTACCTGGGTGCCGGAGACAGCGAAAAGGCCAACCGGTATTTTGCCATGATGATCGAGCTGACCATCCTGCTGGGTGCGGCGCTGACCGCCATTGGCCTTTTGTTCATGGAGCCGATCTCCAGACTTCTGGGCGCTACGGAGGAAATGGTACCCGACTGCGTACTCTACGGCCGTATCGTCATCGCCTTTAACATCGCTTTCATGCTGCAAAATGTCTTCCAGAGCTTTCTGATTGCCGCGGAAAAGCCCCGTCTGGGACTCATTGCCACGGTGTCCGCAGGTGTTACCAACATGATTCTGGACGCACTGCTTGTGGGTGTGCTGCGGTGGAGTGTGGCGGGCGCGGCTCTGGCCACCGGCCTGAGCCAGACCATGGGCGCACTGATTCCCCTGATCTTCTTCCTGAAAAAGGACAACGGCAGCCCCCTGCATCTGCGCCCGGTCCGGATGGAAGCAAAGCCTCTGCTTCAGGCCTGCGGCAACGGCGCCTCTGAGCTCATGAGCAACATATCCGGCTCCATCGTAGCCATGGTATATAATTTCCAGCTTCTGAAATTCCTGGGTGAGGACGGCGTCTCCGCCTACGGCGTCATGATGTACGTCAGCTTTATCTTTGTCGCCATCTTTGTTGGCTACTCCATCGGCTCCTCCCCCATCATCAGCTTCCACTTCGGCGCGGAAAACAAGCCGGAATTGCAAAATATGTTCCGCAAGAGCACCCTTTTGATGACGGTTCTGGGCGTTGTTATGACCCTTTCCGCCATTTTAATGGCCAAGCCCCTGGCAAAGCTCTTCGTAGGCTATGACCCGGGGCTGTATCACCTGACCTATGAGGCCTTTCGGCTCTACAGCATTGCCTTCCTGTTCACGGGCCTGAACATCTTCTCCTCCTCCCTCTTCACGGCCCTGAACAACGGCGCAGTCTCCGCCGCCATCTCCTTTATGCGCACACTGGTCTTTCAGATTGGCGCCGTGCTGCTGCTGCCGGAGCTGGTGGGTGTCAATGGACTCTGGCTGGCCACCTTCGTCGCTGAGGGCTGTGCGCTGCTGGTTTCAGCGCTGTTCGTGCTGGGAAACCGGAAGAAATATGGGTATTTCTAACCCTTAACCTTCCCCTACGGGGAAAAAGCTTCCCCTTCGGGCGGTGCGTCGCGCAGCGAATTGAATCTAACATAGCT
>ERZ773194.540-NODE-540-length-48630-cov-11.080165_pt1 | contig 48630 bp, 43 predicted proteins | sample MGYA00511240_ERZ773194 | MGnify/ENA primary metagenome ERZ773194 (study PRJEB29015, sample SAMEA2737774) | human gut metagenome | biome: human gut; feature: human-associated habitat; material: faeces | place: China | collected 2012 ... | reverse complement strand
AACGCTTTCACATCACGAATATATTTTTCAATCGTTGCCGTGCTTTTCTCTTGCAACTCTAAATTCTTTCTAAAATCATCAATAATATCTGCCGTTAAAATTCATCCTTCCATTGTATTTACCTCCGAGTAAGTGTTAATCATATTGTACCCGAAAAGTATGAAAACAAAATTGTCACCCTAAAAGGTTGTGGTATGTTACCTTGAACAGAGCGACATTGCAAGTACGATTTTCTATATTTACTTTTTCATTATTGATGGATAAACAATATAAAGAAAGTTTTTCAATTTGAATTTTTAAACAAACTTCCATCCATACTCTTTTTTCATCTTACCTCATGTTTTTTACTGCGTATTGAAATATTATTTAAAAATCAGACAGTAAAAAACAGGTTTGCCTCAACCAGAAGACAAACCTGTTTTAGCTTAACATACCGTTAGACAGTAATAGAGACGGAAAACATATTGATATTTTTTATGTTTTTAGAATTTCTATTTTGAGTACCTTAAATTAATTCTAAAATCAAGTAAATATAAACAAAACAAAGTGATTTTAAATGCAAATAATATTGAAGATTTATCTTTTATGTATCTTATGCCATGTAGACATTCGTTTCTTATATTTAAACCATTCTCGCTAAATAAACAATAATAAATAAACCAAAAATCGGCACAATAATTCAAAGAATCTGTTTGCATATTTATTTCTTGTATTATTTTATTTAATACCGAACTAGGCTCCTTTAATTTATAATATCTTTTTTCTTGTTCGCATATTGCAGGAATACCAAGCATTTCCCCAAACTCCCTTATTTTGTTTTCCACAACAGGAAACAACTGAGTCAAATGTCCCAATAATGGTTCTTCTGAATATTCTAAAAAATCATATTCTGAATTTTGTGAAACTATTGTGTCATATAACTCATGTGTTTTATTAAACATACTAAAGTACATCATTATTTTTTGATTCAGATCTTTATAAATTCGAGGAAGAAATTCTTCCGTTTTAAAAGGATTAAGCAATTTATATACATTATCATTTCGAACCTTTTCAACAAAATCGTAGAACAGCAAATCATTAGGGCGTCTTTCGTCAAACACATAAGAATTATATCTTGGAAAATCTTCAGCTATTTCAATCGACTTTACCAATAATAAAAATGGAGTTTCAGAATAAGCTTTTATTGTTTTTGCCAATTCGTTTTCATTTAATTCCATACATATACAGGCAAATGCTAAAGGGTTCTCTAATAATAAATCATTAAATTTAACCACTTCATCATTTGATATTGATGTTTCTTTAGAAAAACATTGCATTGAATCACATGATTTTTCGAAGTATATTTCTTGCCATAGCTTTCTTATATATACAATTTCAGCAGAAACATCTTTAGAAATGATTTTTCTTTTGTTTTTTATTTTTATTAAAAACAGTAAATACTCAATAAATAACGAAGATATTTCTACGCCTGAAGTATTTTCTATACAATCATCAAACTTATCTGACAAGCATTCAAATGTTGATTTATCAATACTTTCTATAATATCTTTATCATTAAGGCTCTGCGATAATTCCATTGAATTGCTAATCAGCTTTACCTTTTGCAGTTTTTCACAAATAAATGATTTGATCCTATTTTTAATTGACTTATCAGTAATATTACATCTTGAATCAGTTTGAATCAAAAAATGAATATTGTTAACCTGTTTCAATGCTTTATTGAAAAGTATCATATCATCAGAATGAACTTTTATATTTTCATCGTTAATAAAAGATATTACAAATTCAAAACTCGAACAATGGTAACTACTTTCTTTTTTATCGTCATTTTTATTCAAATCAGAGTAATAATTAAACAATAATTCGAAGTGTAATTGTATTGTTTTATAAGATGGACTTTTGCCATACAAAGCGTACTCAATTGATTCGATGATAAAATTTGCTGTTTCATCATTGAAACTTTCTCTCATTAATGATAAGGTTTCCTCTGTCCATAAATCAAAATTTGGATATGATGAACCATCTTTATTAACATACTTGGGAACTAATTTGCTATTTTCATAACTACAAGAGATCATGTCTGAAATATATTTTTCTTCCCACGTAGTATGTTCATTTCTATCCTGTTTAAACGAAAAGCAATTTGCATTTAATAATAATTCTTTATGACTTTTAATATATTTGGAACAGTCAACATTTCTTTTTTCAATATTATTTATAAACGTCTCTTTTTCTTTACTTGTGTCATAATTTATAATATTAAATAAAGATAAAATATTTTTAGCTTCTTTTTTGAATGGCAAAACATCTACAATCTTATAAATATTGTTTTGTTCAATTATGTCTGGATATATTAAAAATTTAAAATCAGCTGATATTGACTCGTTTGCAATTTTCGCCAAATAGATCAGTAAATATAAAGTATTTTCAAAATCGTCTTTCAATACAATTTCAGCTGCATCTTTAATACCAATATAATACAAAGACAACTGATTAATAGAATCAAGCCAATCTTTTGAAATTATCAAATCACTCTCAACAATTTCATTTATTTTTATAAGAGACTCAAATACTTCTTTGACCTCAATAAAAATAGATTTAAAATCAGAAAAAGAATTCATTGAAAAGTTCACTTCAAATTTTTCTTCTAAATAATTAATATACCACTGCCATTCTTTCGATTTGTTTAATAAGCCTTCTATATATTTAATTTTAATTTCACGTTCAATATAGTTTTTCATATCAATCACCTTTATGTCCATGTTATAAAAAATAAATTTACAAATATTAAGATTAATCAATTCAAATATTGATTGAAGTTTGAAATTTATAATTGTTTCATTACTTCAAACTTCATTTTCTAATGCAGATTAATCACCTGATATAATAAAATCATTATAAAAGTATATCATAAATATATTTTATAAACAAGAATGTTACGAGCATCATCTCATAATATAGTCAAACATGTATTTCTATTTTTACCTTTCCATTTTTGATGGATAAACAATATGTAAAGGCTAAAGAATTTTTCTTAACTAAAAGTACTTGACTTAAATTAGTGTTTTTGCTACTATGAAGTCGGAGAGAAAATTCAATAAAACTATAATGAACCTATATGCATTTTTATTTTAAGATGCGTATAGGTTTATATTTTTTCTTGGAAGGAGCGTTGAAATGATTTAAAAATCACAAACAGTGTTGTCAAATTTAACGTACCCCACTGTAAGAGCTGATGACAAATAATCTAAAAGCCTAAAGTTGAAAAAAATGGCAATTTTCTTTTGATTTTTTTGAATTGATTTTTAACTCGGTTTTGGATGAAATCTAGGCTCTTTTGAGTGAGTTTTGGAACGATTTTCAAGCCGTCGATTTTAAAGCAGGATAAAGGGGTATGATTTTCGGGCATTGAAATGCCCGAAAACGCCGTCCGGCAAAGCCTGTCGGCTTTTCGATTCGTAATACTTTTGCGTATGATTCCAAATTCGTATGCAGTAAAGGCTGTTTTTCGCAGAAAATCAAGGCTTTTGCGTATTCACTCAAGTATTGCCGTATGATAAACCAATTTATGAAAAATCAGGCAACGCTGTAAGCAAAATTTGACGAGTTTACTTAGAAACAGAGTAACTCGTCGGACTAAAACTAAAAACGGCTTACAGGCGATTTGTGCAAACCTGTGAGCAAAGAAACGGAGGTGATAAAGTGTATAAAAACTTTGATGAAATGCCTGTAATGTTATCAGTCAATCAAGCGGCAGAGGTACTTGGCATATCTAATGTCAGTTTGTATAAGCTGATTGAAAAAGATAAATCATTCCCTGTTGTTCAGTTGGGCAGAAGAAAATCCATTCCAAAAGAACAACTCAAGGAATGGATTGATAAGAAATCTAAAAGATAATTATCTGGCTATTGAAAAAGGCTTGTGGTAATGTTTGAGTTGCCAAAAGCAGAAAGGAGTCTATAGAATGGCAAGAAGAACAAAAGGCGAAGGAACACTTCGCAAAAGAAAAGACGGAAGATGGGAAGGTTGGTTTAACATCGGTAAAAATGAAAACGGCAAAACAAAACGAAAAAGTGTTACCGCAAAAACCAAATCCGAATGTCAAGAAAAGCTTAACAAAGCCAAAGAAGAATATCTGAAAGAACAGTCTGTATTATCTTCTCATACTTACTTAACCAATTCCGATCCAACGCTTAATGAATGGTACGAAATATGGATAAACACATTTTGCAGAAATGTGATCAAGGACTATACCGTAAACGGTTACGAGCAAAGGTTCAAAACCAATATCTTACCTGCGTTGGGTGATATGAAATTAAGTGAGCTGTCTACCGTAAACTGTCAGCAATTTTTGGTGGGATTATTCAGTGACGGCAGGCAACGAGGCAGAGAAAAACACGGTAACGGATTGGCATATTACTCGGTAAAAGGGATAGAGAGAACACTCAGTTCTTGCCTACAAAAAGCGGTGGATGAAGATTTAATTCCAAAGAATCCCATATCAAAAGTGAAGTTGCCGAACTGCGCAAAGCCTGAAATGAAAACGCTGAAGAAAGAAGAATTAACAGCTTTTCTTGAAGAAACCAAGCGTTCGGGTTGCTATGAATTCTACTATCTTGAACTGACAACGGGTATGAGATTAGGTGAAATCTGTGCTTTGGAATGGAATGATTTAAGCCTTGAGGACAAAACGATAACGGTAAACAAGGCGGTACAAAAAATCAAAGGTGAGGTAAAAATCAACACACCGAAAACAAAAAGCTCAATCAGAACGATAAAATTATGTGATGAGTGCATTAGGCTATTAAGCCAGTTAAAAGCAAATCAAGTGCCAAAATCAAAGTACATATTCCCGTCATCTGTAACAGGAGAGATAAGAGATACTTCAGCAGTCACACGAAGATTACACAGAATACAAGACAGAGCAGGCGTGCCTAGAATACGCTTCCACGACTTACGACACAGTTTTGCAACCTTATCCATTGAACAAGGAATGGACATTAAAACGGTATCGCATATGCTTGGTCACACAGACGCAGGATTTACAATGAATACCTACATGCATGTGACGGATTCTATGCAAGAAAATGTTGCAAACACAATGGGTAATTTACTCGGCGGAAATGTGGCAAATTCATAAATGGTCAATAGATGGTCTTTGGCTGAAAATCAAATAAACGGACAAAATCTCACTCCATAAAAAAGAGTGAGATTTTTTGTTGCGTATTGAATTTTGAAATGCATTTCTGAAAAAGAAAAAACCTGCGAAAACGCCGTGTTTACGCAGGTTTTGGAGCTGATAGTCGGACTCGAACCGACGACCTGCGCATTACGAATGCGCTGCTCTACCAACTGAGCCATATCAGCAAAGTATTAAATTAATCATCAAGCAATTCAAGAAGCTTTGCCATAACAAACTCCACGCTTGATTTGCGGACTTGATTGCGCCCGATTTCGCCAAACCGGCAAGTATAAGTCGCCGTTTTGCCGTTTACATAAAAGCCGAAGCAAACCATACCGACAGGCTTTTTAGCAGTACCGCCGCCGGGGCCTGCAACACCCGTTACACCTACGCCGACCTCGCTTTTAGCAACATTGGCAACGCCCTGTGCCATTTCATAAGCAACCTCTTCGCTGACCACTCCGTTAGAAAGAATGGTATCAGCCTTGACACCGAGGAACTCAATCTTAGCCTCGTTTGCATAAGTCACAAAAGAAACGTCAAGCACCTTTGATGCGTTTGCAACGTTTACTATTGTACCACAACACATACCCCCAGTGCAAGACTCTGCGAAAGAAATATGAAAATTTTTTTCAATAAGTTTTTTTACTACTTGTTCCTCAAGTGCCATAGGTTAAACCTCTTTTATTATTTTTCCAAGCCATTTTGAATTTTAGCGGCAGTTAATGTATTTTGCATAAGCATTGAAATTGTCATAGGGCCTACACCGCCCGGTACCGGGGTGATAAACGAGCATTTGTCCTTAACACTTTCAAAATCGACATCGCCGCAAAGCTTGCCGTTTTCGTCTCTATTCATTCCGACGTCAATTACAACTGCGCCGTCTTTAACCATATCGGCAGTTACAAATTTCGCTTTACCAATAGCGGCAACAAGGATATCTGCACTTTTGGTAACTTCTTCAAGGTCAACGGTTTTTGAATGAGTAATTTCAACAGTTGCATTTTCGTGAAGAAGGAGCATTGCCATAGGTTTGCCCACAATATTGCTTCTGCCGATGACAACAGCTTTTTTGCCCGTTACATCAACACCTGTTGAATGAATAAGTTCCATAACGCCTGCCGGAGTACAAGGGAGAAAATTATAATCCCCTATCATAATTGCACCGACGTTTACGGGATGAAATGCGTCAACATCCTTAATAGGGTCAATAAGATTGATAACCTCTTTATCATCAAGATGCTTTGGAAGCGGAAGTTGGCACAAAATGCCGCTGATTTCCTTTTTATTGTTAAGTTCTTTTACAAGATTATTTAATTCTTCTTGAGTTGTATTTTCAGACAGTGCATATTTTTCACTGTAAAAGCCTACCTCATCGCAAGCCTTTTCCTTATTTTTTACATAAACCTGGGAAGCAGGGTCGTCGCCTACAATGATAACCGCAAGACCGGGAGTAATGCCCTTTGCCTTAAGCTTTTCGGTTTCCTCTTTAACTCTTTGCCTAACCTGCTTTGAAACAAGCTTACCGTCAATTATTTGTGACATCTTCATTCTCTCTTTCATCATTATTATCTTTTATTTTTTCAACGCTCTCTGCGTTTGAGCCGTTTGACGTGGCAGGAGCAGTAGCAAGACTTAATCTTTGCGGCAACGTGCCCTTTTTAAGCTTAACCATATTAATTATATGCATAACAAGAAATGCTACGATTATAATTGCCGACAAAAGCTGACTTACACGAATAGTGGTATTTGCGATATAAAGTGAATCGGTCCTAAGGCCTTCAACCACCATTCTTTCAAGCCCGTACCAAATGCCGTAAAGAAGGAAAACCTCGCCCTTGTATTTTCTTCTTTTATGCACAATATAGTTAAGTATAAAAAATCCTAAAATGCACCAAACACTTTCATAAAGAAAGGTTGGGTGAACTGGCACGTTTGGGTCAACATCCATTCCCTTTGCCGCCAAAGTATCTGCGCTTGCGGCAAGAGTATCGTGAATTTTTAAACTCCACATTCTAAAAGGGGCAGTAGTAGTATTTGTACCGAATGCCTCTTGATTAAAGAAATTGCCCCATCTGCCGATACCCTGACCTATAAGAAGCCCAAGACCGCCCAAATCAAGCAAATTTCTAAAATCAATCTTGCCGATTTTACAACCGATAATTGCGCCTATAAATGCGCCTATAATACCGCCGTATATTGCTATGCCGCCGTTCCAAATTTGTGGGATTTCGGAAAGATGCTCTTTATAATAAGACCATTCAAAAATGACATAATACGCTCTTGCGAAAATGATACCCAAAATAGTGCCCCACATCAAAACGTCGGTCATTCCGTCAAGGCTCATTTTCCATTTATAAGCCATTCTGCCGCCGTAAAGAACGGCAAGTGCAAAACCGAAAGCAATGATTATGCCGTACCAATGAATACTGTAGCTGCCGATTGTAAATGCTACACTCGGAACATCAAAATCAATTCCAAGCCCTTCAAAATAAACTCTTGTATAATCGCTCATATTTATTCCTCACATTGCTTAACAACACTTAATGCGCTGTATTTTTCGTCCATAACCTGTGCCAAGCGAGATAAAACATCGGCTTTAGTTATATTTTTGTAAATTTCAACAATATCAAGCATATCATATTCGCCGAAATGAGCCGCAACAAGACCGTTTGCAAGGGTATCAATATCATTATATGACATAATTTCCTTGCCGTAAAGCGAACGCCTTGCCGATTCAAATTCATCGTCTGTTATGCCGTCATTTTTAAGCCTTTCAACCTCTTTTTTTATCTGCCTTGCAACCTCTTTGGGATTTTCGCTTTCGCCGTCGAAAATGATTGACTCGTAGCCGTAGCCGATAAAATATTCCTTGGAAAAGCTTTCATTAATAAGACTTTGTTCAAACAACGAATTATACAAATTCGAGGTATTACCGGCAAGAATTTCGAGCAAAACAGTAGTTTCAACAATAGTTTTCAAATCCTGCTTAGGCTTTTCGCACGCTTCTTTATATCCGAATGAAAATACAGGAATACTCATTGCAAGATTATATTCTGTATAATCGCCGACAACGTCCCTTTCTTCTTTTTCAAAAGAACGCTCAATAGAAAGCTCAGGTGCAGGCTTTAACATCTTGTCACAAACGGACAACACCTGCTCAGGCGTAACGTTGCCGACAACTGCAAGCGTCATATTATGAAGATTATAGAAAGTGTCATAGCAGTCATAAAGAAGCTTGTCCGTAATCTGCGCTATAGAATCAACCGTTCCGGCAATATCAATTCTTACCGGGTGCTTATGATAAAGCAAGCGAAGAAGATTAAACGTGCTCATCCAAGAGGCAACGTCATAATACATAGTAATCTCTTGCCCTATTATACCCTGTTCTTTTTCAACGGTTTCTTTTGTGAAATAAGGGTGAGTGACAAAATCAAGCAAGATTTCAAGTGACGCTTCAAAATTATCACTGCACTGGAAAAGATAGCACGTTTTGTCAAACGAAGTATACGCATTAGCCGAAGCACCTGTTTTTGCATAGCGTGCAAAAGCATCAAGGTCCTCGCTTTCAAACAGCTTATGCTCAAGAAAATGAGCAATGCCCTCCGGTACAACAGTCCATTCGTCCTTATCGGAACGTTTAAATTTAGTATCAATTGAGCCGTAATCAGTGCCGAAAATCGCATAGGCGGAATTGTAATTTTCCTTTGGCATTACATATATTTTCAAGCCTGATTTGTGGTCAATTTCGTAATATTTTTCATCAAGCGATTTGGATACTTTTTCTACCATTACTCTTCCTCCTGACCAACAAGCTTATATACAGTATCAAGCGAAACAAGATTTGCGCACTCTTTAATCTCGCCATATTTCACATTGTTAATATCGTCGCAAACCTCCTGCGGCGTTTTATATCTTTCGTCACAAATTTGCTGAATATACCAGCTTTCAATAGTTTCCGGCATATCGCAAACAGCGCCGACTGCGTCAACAAGCGCCATTCTTGAGGAATTAAATTCCTCCTCATAGTCGCCGCTTTTGATAACGTCAAGCTGGTGCAAAATTTCATTAACAGCCTTGTCCATATTTTCTTCAAGGCAACCGCATTGAACTAAAATACAGCTTTTAAGCCTTGTGTAGCGAGCAGAACAATAATAGCAAAGGCTCATTTTTTCCCTAACATTTGCAAAAAGTTTAGAATAAGGACCGCCGCCGAAAATATCGGTAAAGCTTCGCATTGCCTTTGCAAGGTCGTCCTTTGGCTTAACGTCTGCCCTAAAGCCCAAAACAAGTTTACCTTGCTTAACGTCGATTCTTTCAATATAATTATTCACCTTTTCGCTCTTGCCGACAAATACGGGATTTGGCAAATGAATATAATTTCTGTTAATATTTTTAAATTCGCCCAAAAGATGATTATATACCTTATCAATATCCGTGTTGCCGACTACAGTTATGAGAATTTTTGCCTTTGAAAGAGCATTAACCCAAGCACTTTTGATATCATTGCTTGAAAGCGCTTCAACATCTTTAACATATCCGTATTTGTTAATAGAATAAGGCTCGTCTGAAAACATTTTTTCCTCGGTTTTCCTCAAAACATAAATTCGTTTTTCATTTTCCTCAGAATTAATTTTTTCAATAAGAATTCTCTTTTCAGCTTCAATATCCTCATCAAAAAAGTTGCCGTTTTCATCAAGTTTAGGTTCAAAAATAAGGGACGAAAGAAGCTTAACACATTCAAAAGCAATACTTTCCCCGTCAAGAGAAAACTTATCGTTAAGGCAGGTTGCGCTGAGCGACAAAACCTGACATTCACCGATTTTTGAAACGGTATCGTTAAGCGTTGCACCGTAAAGAGAAGCAAGTTTTCTGTTTAAAGAGAGCATATTGGGATATTTTTTGCCTCTCCTTGCCAAAAGACCGAGCATCACCGAATTAGCGCTCACCTTATCCTTTTCAAGCTTAAGTGCAATGCTGACGGTAATCAAATTGGTTTTAAATCTATTGACGGGAACACCTACAACCTCAATCCCGTCGGATATATCTTTTTTAATAAATTCCACTTATTTATCCTCCGAAAAAATACGATAATATTTTTCACTAAATTATAATATAACATATTATTGCCATAATTTCCATATATTATTAGTTAATAATTATTAAAAAAGAAGATAAAGAAGTGCCAAAATCAGCATATTATCCGCACCCTCGTGGGAAAGAAGCATAATAAGAGCCAAAATTATCAAAGAAGAATCGTCCTTTTCCTCTTTGTTTTCTTCATTTAGCGCCTCACTTTTTTCATCATCGGTTTTTTTATGTTCTTTATCATTGTCGTTTGTCAGGCTTTTTGCTCTTTTTTGCATATCGTTCACACGCTTTTTAGCCTCATTTATATCATTTTCGCTGAAATAAGCCAATTAAAACAGCTCCCTTAAAAGCGGCAACACCTCAAAAAGCTTAATTATTTTCATCGCCTGGTCTGCTTTGTTTTGCGTTTCCGGGCGCAGGTGCGGCTTTAGCGCCATAATCAAATCAACGTTTTTATTAGGCGTATTGTTCATTTTATCAAATATCGATTTTGCTTTCATAATCATATTAAAATCAAGACTGTCAAGTCCGAGAGAATTAAGCGATTGAAGTGCATTTTGATTGTTATTTTGGTTGTTATTAAAATTTTGCGTGGTACTTTGCGTATTTTCAGGCGCACCCTCGCCTAAAATAGACGAGGCCACGCCCTTTAACATATTGATATCATCAGGCGTTAAATTCGAGATAATATCGTTGATATTAGGTGTGTTATCCAAATTATTTTCCCTCTTTCAGCTTTTTCATAAGCTCCTTAGCCTGCGGTGAATTGAGCAGTTTTTCACAAGCCACTTTATTGGATAAAACGTCTTTTAACTGCTTCGTCGCCTTTTCGGAAAGATTCTTGTTTACAAATTCGTCAAGCTTGCCGTTGTCTGCCGCTTCCTTCATTTTGCTCACGTCAAAGCCAACCTTTTTATTTAACTCGTTCATATTTTCCTTTTTCATTGAAATAAAATCCCCTTTGATATATAATTAACTTAATATAATCTATGAAAGGTCACGGTGATTTATGAATGAGAATTGTTGTTTTATCTGACTCGCACAGGAATGTCGGAAAGCTTTTTGCGGCTGCCGAAAGGCATCTTGACAATGCGGATTTATATATTTTTCTCGGCGACGGCGAGGACGATTTTGATGCGGTTATTGACGCATATCCTCATATTAAATACGAGCGTGTTTGCGGCAATTGCGATTGGTATTCAAATTATCCCGATAAAATGGAAATTGAATTTGCCGGCAAAAGGATTTTCTTTTCTCACGGCCACCCATATAATGTTAAATTCGGATATGAAAACATAATTGCCGAGGCCAAAAGAAGAAATGCCGATATCGTCCTTTTCGGTCACACACATAATCAATATACCGAATACCTTGACGGCTTGTATATTATGAATCCCGGCAGCGTGGGTATGAACGGCGACTACGGCGTAATTGATATTACCCCTAAGGGCGATATAATGCTTATTAAGGAGCATATATAATTTTCTCTTGATTTTTAAATCCAAATAGAATATAATACTTTCTGTCAGTTCGCAAAATCCTGACCAGTATCGCAATTGCGGTGCTTCTAAAAACAAAACTAAGGAGACAAAAGAATATGAACAAGAAAGTATTATTCGTAGTTCAAACAGCAATCATTGCGGCGCTCTATGCAGCGCTCACCTATGCGCAAAACTTTTTATTGCCCGGCACAACATCTGCCGCCGTGCAATTTCGAGTAAGCGAGGCGCTCAACGTCTTAGCGCTTTTCACCCCTGCGGCTATACCAGGGCTTACGCTTGGATGTGTGCTTTCAAATATTTACAATATCGGTTCAGGCTTACCGCTTGATATGATATTCGGTTCGCTTGCAACACTCGGCGCAACAACGGCAATGTACCTTTTAAGAAATGTAAAAATCGGAAATTATCCGCTTTTATCTCTTCTTATGCCTGCTGTTTTCAACGGAATTGTTATCGGCTGGGAAATTGAAGTGTTCTTCATTGAGGGCAAATTCCATTTTGCAAGCTTTTTAACACAGGGCGGTTTAGTTGCTTTGGGTGAGCTTGGAGTTATGCTTGTTCTCGGAACAATTCTCTATTACGTAATAGTCGGCAGAAAATTAGATAAAAAAGTTTTCAAAAAATCAGTTCAGTAAAAACAAAAAGCACTAAGTCATCAATGGCTTAGTGCTTTGTTTTTATTGAATATTAGACTTCGAGAAAGTGAGATAAATTTCGTTTTCTTGTGAGGGGAGCTGTACGTTGGTACTGCCCACTCGCAAAAAACGGAAAGTGCCAAAAATAGCAAGGACTCGATGTCCTTGCTATTTTTCCAATCCCTCCGAGTGCAACAAGTTGCACCCACCTCCCTTTGCAAGGGAGGCAAAGAGGTTTATTAATAATATTCGGCGCGGTTTAGCCGCTTTATCGAAGTCTAAAATTATAGATGAATAAGCAATAGTAGCATTTCATATTATTATTTAGGTGATACTATGAAAATGCTTACTTTAAAATTAACGCCGAAAAGGATATTCGGCATAGTTCTTTTGCTTGTGGGAATTATCGTTATATCGGTAACGTTTGTATCAAACCATACGAGCGAAGCACAAAGTGTATCGGCAGTAATAAGCGCAAAGACCGACAGCGAAAGGCGAGCGTATTTAAGCAAATACGGCTACAAGCTGGCAAGCGACTGCGAGCAAAAGGAAATTACCATTCCTAAGAAATGGAATGATGTGTATAACAGCTATAACCAAATTCAAAAAAATCAAGGCTTTGATTTGACTGATTACAAGGGGCAAAAAGCAACGCTTTATACCTACACAGTCACAAATTATAAAGGCAATGGTGGCTGCATTGTTGCCGATATGCTTGTTTGTGAAGGAAAACTTATCGGCGGCGATATTTGCAATCCATCTGCCAAAGACGGTTTTTTAGTAGGGTTTGAGGAAAACGAATAAACAAATATTATGGAAAGATTAGATAAAATAATTGCCACCGCTCTTCAAATTTCAAGAAAAGATGCAATAGCGCTTATTAAAAGAGGAAGAATAGCGGTAAATAAAGAAACAATCAAAGACCCAAAGGCAAAGTTTGACGAGAACGGCTCCGTGCTTTTTTGCGATAACGAGCAAATATACTATAATAAATATGTATACATTATGATGAATAAACCCAAAGGTGTGATTTCAGCTTCAAACGGAAAAGGAGAAAAGACGGTTGTTGACATTTTACCGCCCGATATGAAGCGTAAAAATCTATTCCCTGCCGGCAGGCTTGATAAAGACACAACAGGCTTTATGCTCATTACCGACGACGGCGAACTTGCACACTCGATATTAAGTCCTAAAAATCACATTCCGAAAACGTATATCGCAAAGCTTGACAAACCGTTTAACGATGAAATAATCAGGGAATTTGAAAAAGGAATAGAGCTTAAAGACGCCAAATGCCTGGGCGCAAGCCTTGAACCGGTTGACGGTGATTATCAGGTAGGAAAGGTCATTATTAAACAGGGGATGTATCATCAAATCAAACGGATGTTTTCTCATTTTTCAATAAACGTTGTTGAACTTAAAAGGATAAAAATGGGTTCGCTTGACCTTGACGAAAATTTAAAAATGGGAGAATGTCGATATCTTACAAAAGAAGAAATTTCTTCTCTTTGTGACAAATGACAACAAATTCTGCTACTTTTATTCAATTTAACAACAATATATTGTGTTTATCTCTAAACAATTTCACCATTCATAACAAGTTGCACAAAAAAGTGCAACTTTTTTTGTTAAAATGGTTGCAATATGATTAATCTTCTTGTATAATATGAACAAGTAGGGCATAAACTTTTTGTGCAATATTTCTTTGTGCATACTGCCCAACTAAACAGAGAGGTGAATATAATGCCAAACAGATTATTCCAAGGAATAGTAAATCAAATGCGTGAAGCAATCGACAGAAATATCGGCGTTGTTGACGAAACAGGTACGGTTATTGCGTGCAGTGAGCTCGGCTTAATAGGAGAAATTCGCAAGGGCGTAATCTCTGCCGGCGTTTTCAGTACAAATCAAACCTGCGTTGATAATGCAACATATACCACATTTGACGTACTTGTCCGCCCAGAATATGCAGTATTTGTTGACGGAACGGATGACCTTGCACATCATTATTCTTCGCTCATTGCCGTTGCTCTTGACCAAATAAAGCAAAACAATGACGAAAAATTTGACAGGTCAAACTTTGTTAAGAACGTTATTTTGGACAACATTCTTCCGGGCGATATTTATATTAAGTCAAGGGAACTTCATTTCAACAACGATGCATCAAGAGTTGTATTTTTAATCAGGACAACCCAGGAAACGGAAATTTCTGTTTTTGACATTATTCAAAACTTCTTCCCTGATAAGAGTAAGGATTTCGTTATCAATGTAAACGAAAGCGACATCGCTCTTGTTAAAGAAGTTAGACCTAACGTTGATATTAAAGACCTTGAAAAGCTTGCACGTTCAATCAACGATACCCTTTTGTCTGAGTTTTATTTCAATGCAATTATCGGTATCGGCACTTGTGTAACAGGCATTAAGGAGCTTGCTCATTCATTTAAGGAAGCTCAGGTGGCACTTGAAGTAGGTAAGGTTTTTGATACTGAAAAAACAATTATCAGCTATGAAAATCTCGGCATCGCAAGGCTTATTTATCAGCTTCCGACAACTCTTTGCGATATGTTCCTTAAAGAGGTGTTCAAGCGTGGCTCTATCGAATCGCTTGACCAGGAAACGCTTTTCACTATTCAAAAATTCTTTGAAAACAACCTTAATGTTTCTGAAACATCAAGAAAGCTTTTCGTTCACAGAAACACTCTTGTTTACAGGCTTGAAAAAATCAAAAAACTCACAGGTCTTGACCTTAGAGAATTTGATGACGCTATTGTATTTAAGGTAGCGCTTATGGTAAATAAATACCTTGCATCAAGCCCGGTTAAATATTAACAAGCTATCGGCCGTCAGTAATGACGGCTGTTTTAGATTATGGTGAAATTATGAGTAAAAAAAGATTGACTGAGAAAAAGGAACAAAGCGCAAGGCTTGTTTACAGCGATTTAAGCTTAAAACAAGGATTTAAAAAGTTTCTTTTAAATCCTATGTATATTTTCCCCGTTCTTATTAGCACAATTTTGTGCTATGCATATTATCTTGCTCACGAAACGGTAACAATCGACTCGCTTTCAAGTGACAGATATTATCACGGCTTACTTGTTGCACAGGGCAGGCTTACAGCAACAATTATAGAAAATTATTTAGGCTTTGAACATTTGCCGATTGCAGTTGAAAATATAATAGGTCTTATTTGCTTTATTTTGGGAGCAACTGTATTTTGCATAATATTTGACAAAGCAAAGCCTCAAAGCAATGTTTTGCCTTATACCTTTTCCACCTGCCTTTACATAACTTTCCCACTGATGAATGAATATTTTATGTTCAAAGGCTCAGTTTTAACCACCGGAGGCTCAATTCTTTTAGTATCTTTTGCACTTTATTTTGCACTGAAAATTAAAAATTTGATTGCCTCAATACTTATTTCTTCTATTTTTATATTCTTTGCATATTCATGGTATGAATCGTTCATTTTAGTTTATATCGGCGCAGTATTTTTACTTCTTATACTTCTTGCTGACGGTCAAAAAAGCCAAAAAGAATTATTTTTCAACGGTTTTTGGCTTGCACCGACTTTATTTTTAGGATTTTCTTTAGAGGAAATAATATCAAACGCAATAATAAATATATGCAATATTACACAAGATAACAACAACGCTGTCGGTACTGCTTGGCTTTCAAGCTCTGCCACATTAAAATCATTTTTTTATGATTTTATATATTCATTTGTATCTAAAATATTTTGCTATGCCCCATTTACAATTTTATTTATTTTTCTCGCCGTTGCATTTGTTTTGATGATACTTCAAACCAAGAACACGAAAAAACCTATTCTCATTTTCTTTTATTTTGGCCTTGCACTTACTGTTTTCTTTTTAAGCATTTATCGGGGAGCGGAATTGGCATACAGAACCGAGCAAGGAATCCCGTTTTATATCGGTGCAATTACCCTGCTGCTTTCATCAAAAATCATTAATTCAAACGGCAAAAAAGCTTTAAAAATAATTGCTTCGCTGTCGCTTGTCATAATATTAACAGTTCAAATTTGCTCATCAAATTATTGGTATCACGTAAACGTTTTAAGAGATATAGAAGAAAAGCAAGTCGTTTGTAATATTGCAAAAGACCTTGAAAAATATGATAAAAATAAGCCCGTCATTTTTATCGGCTACTATCAGCTTTCTAATAATATTGAAGATAAATACGCTGTTAAAAAAGACAGTGTGGCAGGCAAAATAATTAACTATACCTCTAAAAAAGCGAAAAAGTCATATACTTATACCACTTGCCAGACATCAATCAGTTCTTACATTTCTTGGTCGATTTATTCGTTTTCAAGCGCAAATGTTGAACTTAAAAAGTTTTTCAATTCATGCGGCTATGATTTCAAGCTTGGCTCAAATAAGCAATTTGAAGAGGCAACAAAAAAATATATAAATATTCCCTCGTATAATGACAGCGGTTATATTTTAGACACAGGCGATTATATTGTTGTCAAGGTCGGCAACTATACACCGAATTTCTATGAATTTTTATATGAGTAACAGCCACAATAAAGTAAGGCTCATCTTCGATAATTTGAAGATGAGCCTTTTTATTTTCTCGGCAGAAAGAATATATTGGGGTTTAAATGGGTAATAAAAGCCTGCCGAAAATTATCAGCTTATATCCTCTTTAAGGGTTTCAATAATATTATCATCCTTTAATTTTCTTACGGAATAAATCATCGTAACTGCAATAATCGCAAATACAACAAGGATTACGCCCAAATAAAGCTTATAATCAAACTGATAAGGAATTGAGCTTTCACCAAGCATTTTATTAAGCAATATGCAAACCAAAACGCTTATAGGCACACCGAATATGACCGCTTTAAGCGCATAAAATACACTTTCAAGGCTGACCATTTTTCTAAATCCGCTCGGAGTCGTTCCGACCGATTTAAGCATTGCAAATTCCTTACGTCTAAGCGATATATTCGTTGAAATGGTGTTAATAATATTTGCAATCGTGATAAGAGAGATAAGCGAAATGAAGCCGTAAACAAATACCTGAACAATAAAGATAACGGTATTCATAGTTTGGAGATTATCGGAAATGTCAGAAACAAACGTTCCTCCAAAATCTTTTTCAGTCAAAAGATTATTAAGATTTTTCGCAACATTTTTATGATCATCGGTTTCAATACAAACGCTCATTGAAATATTGCTTGCCTTTTCGCCTTTATTTACTACATTTACGTACTGAGAATAAGGCATAATTATACCGACTACGCCCGGCGCAACGAAATTGCACGGCAGGCTGTTTTTATCAAATTTAACAAGACCGCCGACCTCGATATCAAGCGGATTTTTTTCATCGTTTGCATAATCGGAATTTTGAATAATATGCTTGCCTATAATGTTGTCGGTAAATACTTTCGTTGTGTCCTGCTTATGAGTAAGATTGTTAAGCAAAACGCATTTAAGGCTGTCACCGTAAAAAGCATTATAATCAATACCGTTATTTTCACAAAGCGTGTTAAACTCGCTGTCGTCAACATAGTGAATTACTGTAGAAACATCCTTTTCCCCGCCAAACAGCTTTGAATAAGCAGAAGTATAATTTTTCAAATCTTTAATTTCATTATTTTTAATAATCGGGCTTGACTTACCGAGAAAAATACTCATATCCGCCGTATCAATATAATATTTATTAACTCCCTGCATTTTGTCAAGTGCGTCATAAAGTTCTTTTTTATGAGCGTAAGTAATTGTTGTTGATATCTGGTAAGGAATTGTTTTTTCATATCCGCTTGCCTGAACAAACATATTGCAAAAATAGTTGCAGGAAATAAAAAGTACGATTGAAAGAGCAATTGAAACGGTTATAAGCCTTGATTTTCTTCCGTTGCGCTTAAGATTTTTATATGCAAGCTCACCTTCATAACCGAATATTTTTCTGATATATTTAGGCGATTTAAGCTTTTTAGGCTTAACCTTAATCTCTTGCCTTTGGCGAATTGCATCAATAGGAGTGATTTTTGACGCCTTGCGTGCCGGAATGAATGAAGAAATAAAAATCGTTAATATGCTTACAATAACAACCCCGATTATCGCCCAAAAAGGAACTGCGACTTTCATTTGCATATTGCTTTCGCTGACGCCTGCAATCATTCCTGTAGAAATAATTTTATTGCCTATTAATTTAAGGGTAATTCCGATACCGAGTATTCCTGCCGCAATACCGACGGGAATGCCGACAGCACCTAAAATTGCACCCTCAAAATACACACTTTTTCGCTTTTGCGCCTTAGTTGCACCAACCGAGGCAAGCATACCGAGATATCTTACTCGCTCACTCAGCGACATACCGAATGCGTTATAAATAAGCATTACGGATGCGATAACGATAAGAATTAAAACGACCAAAACAATTGGAAGCATCGTTGAAAGAAAGCCGCCCTGTCTGCCTGAAAGATATGACGCAAGGACATCTTCGTTTGCCCTGTAGTTGTCAATTTTGTAATCTCTTTGGATTTTTTCAATGGTTTTATGTGCATTTGAGTCCTGTTTGGCAAGCGTAAATAAAGCAAAAATGTTTTTGTCGCTCTTGCTCTCCGCCTCGCTCATACCACGCCAAATTTTTTTATATCTTGTAGCAGGGTTATTGTGAAGAATTGCGGTAATTGTATATTCCTTATAATCTTTTGACGTGACGAATTTCTCGTTTTCATCACGATAGCCGTCTGTTGCAATACCTCCGTCGGCAAGCTGCCTCATCCCCTGAGCAAAAGTAATCTTATCGCCTACCTTGGCATTTTTCATACCGTTTGCCGCAAGCAATTTTTCTTCAACTGCAACCTCGTTTTCATTTTCCGGAAGCTTTCCGTCAAAATCTCCCGTTGCCATCATTTCAAAATATTTCTTGTTTCCGACAAGAATTTCACCCGTGCTTTTTTCATAATCAGATGCACTTTTCAGCTTAAACGACATATAGTCGTCGCTGTAACCGAGACCTACATTTGAAATTCTGTCATCATTTTTAATTTGGTTTATTTGTGTTTGATTAAGACAGTCAAATTCAGCGTCCCATTTGCCTGACGAGATTAAGCCGATTTCACCGAAAAGGTTTAAAAACGAAGCCATTGCAACAAATACAGCCGTAATCATTGCAACGGAAACGCAAATGCCGAGTGTTGTTACAACCGTTCTGCCCTTGTTTTGCTGAATGTGACGTGTTGTAAGCTTATTTACGATATTCAACCTATTCTCACCTCATCCCCGGTGATTTTGCCGTCCTCGATTGTGATTACACGGTCGGCTGAATTTGCAATTTTTTCATCGTGAGTGATAATAATTACAGTCTGATTAAATTCCTTGTTAAACTGCCTTAAAAGAGAAATAATCTCCTTACTGTTTTCGCTGTCAAGGTTTCCCGTAGGCTCGTCTGCAAGCATAAGCGAGGATTGTTGACAAGTGCACGTCCGATTGATACACGCTGCTGCTGACCGCCTGAAAGCTGATTTGGCAAGTGGTCAAGCCTGTTTTCCAAGCCAAGACGCTTTACAAGAGTATCAATTTGCTTTTTATCCGGCTTTCTGCCGTCAAGAAGAAGCGGCAAGGTCAAATTTTCCTGAACAGTCAAAATAGGAATAAGATTATAAAACTGATAAATAAGTCCTATCTGCCTGCGGCGGAAAATTGCAAGTGCCGTTTCATCAAGATTTGAAATATCCGTCTGATTAATAACAACACTGCCGCTTGTCGGCACATCTACACCTCCGAGGATATGAAGAAGCGTTGACTTGCCCGAACCGCTCGGCCCGATAATAGCAAGGAACTCACCTTTTTCTACTGAAAACGAAACGTTATCAAGAGCCTTAACCATTGTGTCGCCCTTGCCGTATGTTTTGCATAAATTTGTAACTTCAAGTATTTTCATAGTAGTTATCTCCTTTCGATGAGTCCATAATACCAGTATGAACTTACAATCGTGTGACTGTTTAATTACAATTTTGTCACTTACCTAAATTTGAATACGAATACAAAATCCGGCGCACAACCGTATGGCAGATTTTGAGAAAAGGCGAACAATGTTCTCCCCTACGGCTTTGTGTCAGTTTGTATCGTCCTTTAATGAATCAATAATAGAATTGTTTTTAATAAGCTTTAATGAATAAATCATAGTAAGACCTATGATAACAAATACTGCAACGCAAGCAATAAGATAAAGCCAAATATTGACAGAAAACGGAATAGGATTATCCTTTGAAATAATATATCCCACCACTCTGTTAATAACAAGGCTCAGCGGCACACCAAAAAGCAAGCCGAATAAGCCGTAAAACATACTTTCAAAAATCAACGTCTTTTTAAACTCCTTCGGCGTCATACCAACGCTTTTCAGCATTGCAAGCTCCTTTTTTCTGTTTGCAATCTGCGCCGTCATTGTGTTGATTATATTAAATACTGTTATTAATGTAATCAGCAAAATGAAAGCATAGGACAGAAATTGAACAGCGGATATAATGCTCTTTTCCTTCATCGTCCAATAATAAATGTTATATACGTCACCATCCGCCTCGTTTTCGGACAAATAGTCCTTAAGCTCCTTTTCAACCTTGTACGGCTCGTCGGTTTCAATACCGTAATCAAAATAAAACGAATCATCATCAGAATATTTATCATATACACACTTAGGCACATAAAAAGCAACACCGTCCGACTCTAAATTACAAATAGGATTATCCTTATCATATTTTATAAAATCGCAGAATTTATAAACAGATGTGCGACCGGTCTTATAATAGAAACTAATCTGATTCCCGTCCTCGTCGAGCTTATTTTCTCTTTCGGTCTTTTCAAAATCAAAGCCATATGCGCCGATAGTTTTGCCGAGTAGGTTATTATTAAAAATCGGCTCACCGTTACGGTCAATTGTGTTCATTACAATTGTCTTAATCGAGCCGTCCTTATCGGGCGAGTAATATTTTTTATAATCAATTCCGTTTTTCTTGCAAAGCGCATTGAAATCCTCGTCATCAAGCAAATGAGCGTTATATTGTATATCCTGCGCTGCGACAAATTTATATTTATCAACAAAAACGCTTTCATTATGAAACGACATATCATACTCACGTGAATTATCATAAGGATTTATATCGCTTCTTGAAATCGGCGAATACCAGTCCGCCCAAATCGAATAAAAACGCTTTACCCTTTTATTTGTTTTCAAATAATTTCTTGCTTTTTCAAGCTGCGCCTTGCTTTCGGAACTGTATTGATACATAATCTGATAAGGAATTTCATAATCTAAATTTGATGCTTCTTTAAATGTTTCGCAAAAATAATTACAGCTTAAAAAGAGGACTGCACAAATACATATACAAGCAATAATCGTCCTCGATTTTCTGCCGTTGCGCCTTAAATTTTTAAACGCAATATCACCCTCGAAGCCGAAAAGCTTAGTGATAATAAACGGCGTGCGGATTTTGCCTTTTCGCTTAATCTCGTCCGTTTTTCTAATCGCATCAATCGCAGTAATTCTTGCCGCCTTTTGCACGGGCGAAATGATTGACACAAAAACAGTCAGCGCCGCCAAAATAACAATAAGGCAAAGCACCCACAGGGAAATATGGGTTGAATATTTGATATTGTCGTTATAGCCCTCCATAATCGAGACAATTTTAGCATTCATTGCGCTTTGCGATATAAAGGTAGTAAGCAAGCCAAGCACTATGCCGAGAATTATTCCTATTCCACCCAAGATTGCGCCCTCAAAATAGAGTGTCTTTTTCTTCTGCTTTCTTGTTGCACCGACCGAGGAAAGCATACCGAGGTATTTGATTTGCTCGCCGACAGAGAGCGCAAAGGAATTATAAATCATTGCAAATGACGAAACGAAAATTACGGCAAAAACAACGATTCCGATTGCAGTAAGCTTTAATACCTGCGGCAAATTGTTTTTGTCTATCGAAAAGGCAAGCCGTGAATTTAAAAAGCCTGTATTTTCGCCTACGTTAAACGCCCTTTTCTTTTTCGTAAAGCCGAATTTATCATAAATACCGTTGATTTTAATGTACGAAAACGGAGTGATTTTTTTAATCTTACCGTAAGCAACAAGATTTTTACTTTTTAAATCGCTCATTCCACGAATAATTGCGCCACGCTCGGTCGGCTCGTTATTGTGGAGAATACCTACAACTTTAAACGTTTCGTCCTTTTCCTTTTCAAAGCGTTCGCCGAATTGGTAATTGCCCTTTACCGGCAAAATGACAAAATCGCCCTTAAGCCTTGAGCCGACTGCAATTTTAATCTCGTCGCCTATTTTTAGTTCAAGCCCGTTATTTTTAATAAGCGATTGCTCCACCATAATTTCATTGTCGCTTTTAGGCAAAGCGCCGTCATATTTGCAGGTGACTGTATCTTTAATATACTGTGCATCTCCCTGATATATCGTGCCTGTTCTTAAATAATTAGCTTTATCTGAATAAATCTTATAGCTTTGCTCCTCGGTTGATAAATCCTTTTCAAAGCCTATATCTTTAAGCGAGGAATCACTTAGTAAATATTTTTTAGCACTTTCATAACCTGTTTTAACAAAGAAATGCCAATTTCCGTTTGTGTTGATTGCTCTTTCGCCGTAATAATGTGCAAATGATGTAGCACATGTAAAAATAACAGTAAGCATAACTACGGATATAGTTATGCCCAAAACAGTTAAAACCGACCTTGTTTTGTTCTGCTTCAAATGGCGCAGGGCTAATTTTTTTGTTATACTCATAATGAATACCTCCCCCTTCAGTGTAAAAATGGGTACAGTCCCCTTACACTATCACCATCATAACAGTTCTAACTTACAATCACGTGACACCAATATTACAAAAATGTCACATATTGAAATAACCTTTGTTTGCAACGACGAGGCTTTTCACTCAAAATCCCTCCGATTGCTTTTCAATCACCTCCCTTGTTAAGGGAGGCAGTTTATACTATTGTTTTATAAAATCTTAATTCAAAAATGCTGCCCTTGCCAAGCTCTGAATTAACAATAATATCGCCCTTTTCCTTTTCAAGCACGGTTTTTGCAAGCGCAAGCCCGATACCAACGCTCTCGCTTGATGAATTTTTGCCGTGATAAAAGCGTTCAAAAATATGGGGTAAATCCTCTTTTGTAATTCCGCAGCCGTTATCCTGAATGAAAAGAGAATTATAAACATTCGTCATCCGGCTGAAAAATCTTAATTTGCCGTTATTGTCTGTATGCTCAATGCAGTTTTTAATAATATTTTCTATTGCCTCGCCCGTCCAATTTTCATCACCGACAAATTCAAAATCATTTATTTCATTAACAATTTCAATTTCTCTCACGTCGCAGGTGACGTAAAACTGCTTCAAACTTTTTTCTAAAATAGGCGCAATATTAAATTTTTCGTGCTTAAATTCAGTTGCGCCTGCGTCAAGCTTTGAAATTTTAAGAAGATTTGTAATAAGCCATTTCATTTTATCAAGCTGAGTTTCAATAATTGATAAAAATTCGTTTCGCTTTTCCTCGTCCTTTTCGTCTTTTAATAAATCCGACATCACCATCATTGACGTAAGCGGAGTTTTAAGCTGGTGTGATATATCGGCAAGCGAATTTGCAAGATATAGCTTGTCCGTATTAAGCTGCTCGTTTTGCGTTTTTAAAAGCGTCATTATCTTATAAAGATTATTTTTGAGTATCGACATTTCGCCCTCGCTGTTATCCATAATATCAAGGTCAAAATTGCCTGAACACATAAGTGAAAGATAGTTGTTAAGTTCGTTAATTTTATCGTTTCTTTTCTTGATATTATAAAAATATACACCTGTCAAAATAATACCTAAAATAAGGCAAATCGCACCTGCCCACGCATTTATAATAAAACAGATTATTGAGGCAAGTACCGTTACCCCTATTCCGAAAAAAGCCGTTAATTTTGCGTCTTTATTAATCATTTTTCAATAACATACCCAAGCCCACGAACAGTTTTTATAAACTCAGGCTTTGCCGGGTCCTCCTCAATTTTATCTCTAAGCCTTTTGATATAGACAGTCAGTGTATTATCCTCAACAAAATCGCCTGCAACATCCCAAATATTTTCAAGAAGCGCAGTACGTGAAAGCACCTTTCCTCTATTGCTCAAAAGGATTAAAAGAAGCCTGTATTCCATAGCGGTCAAAATAATTTCCTCATTATTTTTATAAACCTTAGCCTCATTTGTATTAATTTTAAGATTATTGATTTTGATTATTCCGTCACTAGTTTCATTAGAATATCGGCGCATAACGCTTTTAATTCTGAGCATAAGCTCCTTAACTCTAAACGGCTTTGAAATATAATCGTCTGCACCAAGCTCAAAACCCATAATCACATTAACTTCGTCATCATACGCAGTCAAAAAAATAACAGGCAAATCACCTTTCGCTTTAATCCTTTTGCAAACGTCATAACCGCTTCCGTCAGGCAGGGTTAAATCAAGAATATAAAGCGAAAATTCCTTTTCATCAATAATTTTTTCCGCCTCTTTCACGCTTTTGGCAAGCGTTACGTTATATCCCTCGTTTTCAAGCGAATAAGTAAGCCCTATGCCGATAGCTTCGTCATCCTCTAATAAAAATATATTCATTTATCTCACCTTTATATTATTTAATAATTATATAATAGCATATATATTATTTTTCTTCTATTACAATTTTGTAATAAAAGATTTTAGTTCTTGAATGCCAATAGACTTTGAGAAAGTGAGATAAATTTCGTATTTTGCGAGTGGGAGCTGTACGTGTGTACCGCCCCCGAGCAAAAGACGGAAAGCGCCAAAAGGGTCAAGGACTCGATGTCCTTGACCCTTTTCCAATCCCTCTGAGTGCAACAAGTTGCACCCACCTCCCTTTGCAAGGGAGGCAAAAATGTCTTTTTAATTCGGGGTCCCCGAAAAGCGTAGGCTTTTCGACGAGGCGCAGTTTAGCCACTTTATCAAAGTCTAAACAAATTTTCCTTTAAAATTCGGCTCAATTATCGGTAAACCGAGCTTTTCTACCGTATTCTCAATTACCTCTTTGGTGAAGTCGCCTTTCACAGGATATCCCGTAAACGTCATATAATAAATAACAAGTTCCTGCAAGGTCGGGTTCATAATATTTGTAATTTTGACCGTATCGTCGTCATTAAACTTGAAATTAAACTTTCTTACATGAGATGTTTCAATCGGTCTAATCCACAAATCAAGAGTGCCGTCCTCTTTCCAAGCGGCTTTGGAATATGCATGATATGTAACGTCGCCTAAAGTCATCTTGCTTATTCCATATTCACCGTTTAAGCCGACGTCAATCGTGTTTTCATATTCCTTTTCTTTCCAATAAAAAGTAAGCTTTTCATCGTCAAATGTAAGCTTCATTTCGCTTATCTCGCCGGGTTTTTTAAACCACATTTGAGTAATTGTGATTGATACAACAGAAACAAATTCGCTTGTTTTGCAGGTAATAAGCCTGCCTGAAATCTTTTCCTCAAGCTCACGATTACGCTCACTCTTCGGCAAATCCTCAACACTGCAATTATCAATAGTGTCAAGCATTTGTTGATATTCCGCCTTGTTTTCAGGAAGTTCACCGTAGCCGAAACACTCCGGAAAATATTTCCAAAAGATTTTCATAACCTTATAGTCCTCCGCCTCTCCGCAGTTAAGAACTACAAGTGCGTCATATTCGGGAAACATAAAGCAACGCTGACCGAAAAGTCCGTCTGCTCTGTAACTGTTAGGAACAGGATTGCGCCAAAATTGATAGCCGTAGCCCATCATATTATCAATATACCCGTCAGATACGGAGTCAACCTGCTTTCTTGTTGCCTCTTTAACCCAAATTGCAGGAATAATTTGAGTGCCGTCTTTCCATTTGCCGCCATGAATATACGGTAGGAAAAATTTTGCAAGGTCCTCACTTTTCATATAAAGGCCCCAACCGCCTGCATTGTTGCCTTTGCCGTCACTTTCCCAAAACGGCTTTTCAATTCCGAGAGGCTCAAAAATACGAGGATAGAGATAATCAATAACACTCATACCCGTAACCTTAGTGATAATGGCAGAAAGCATCGTGGTATTTTCACTTATATAATTAAACTTGGTATTAGGCGGAAGAAGAAAAGGAGCATTGAGAAAGTTTTGAACCCAATCCGTACCGCCTTTTTCGTCAAGCACGGTAATAAGCTTATCCGAATGCATTGTAAGAAGCATCCTGACGGTAATCATTCTGTTAAACGGGCGCTTACTCATTGAATATTCAGGAAAAAACTTAACAACCCTGTCATTAAGATTAATAAGTCCCTCACTTACTGCAAAGCCGACAGCAGTCGACGTAACGCTTTTGCTCATAGAATAAAGTACGTGAGGAATATCTTTATTATATGGCTTAAAAAAGCCTTGAGCGCAGACCTTGTCGTGCCTTACAACTGTAAAGCTTTGAAGTCCTAAATTATTCTCATTTATTTCATTAATAAAAGCTGTAATAGCACTGCTTTTTACACCGACTTGTTCCGGTGTGCAATGTTCCAAATTGCAATCCTTAAGTCTTTCCATAACGTACCCCTTAATAAAATTATTACTATGCTTAATATACACCTTTTCGCTTATTTTTTCAACATATTGTATAATATTTTAAATTGACATTTCAAATATTATGTATATAATTATAATTAGATTTGTATATCTCGGCATAAAAATATGTCCTGAAAGGTAAAATAAATGAAAAACAGACTGAAAAAACTGAATATATTTTTCATAGTTCTTTGTATAATTATTTCGTCAATTATTCCTACAGCGGCATTTGCGGCAAGCGAGGATGATTTGAGGTCAAGCGTTGTAAGCATTGCAAGCAATGAGGTCGGCTACACAGGTACATCGTCATATTCAAAATACGGCGATTGGTACGGTTATCAAGGCGGATGGTGCACAACGTTTGTATTATGGTGTTTTAATAAAGCGGGAAAGCAAAACGGCGTTACATTAAACGGTGTAATCATTCCTCGTGGCGGAAACTGCAGCAGTATGATTAGCTGGTTTAAGGATAAGGGCAGATATTATTCCCCGTCAAAATACACCCCAAAAAGCGGCGACCTTATCTTTTTTGACTGGACAGGCAGCGGCACAGCAGACCACGTAGGCATAGTCAATTACACCTCAGGCACTACTGTTTACACTATTGAGGGCAACTGTTCAGGAAAGGTTAAAGCAAGAGAATATACTAAAAAAGGTTCAAAGCCTTACAACAATATCAGTTCGATTATCGGCTACGCAAGCCCAAAATTTTCTTCGATTTCAGGCTCTTCAGCCGGCAAAACAACAACCAAAAAGCATACTACAACGAAGAAAGCAAAAACCACTAAGAAAGCAACCGCTTCTAAAAGGGTAACTACAAAGAAAGCGGCAACTGCTAAATCCACCACAAAAAAGGCTGCGTCAAAAAAGGCTGCTACCAAAAAGGAAACAACTAAGGCAACAACCGTAACAACCGTAACAACCGCAACCCAAGCTGCCACAAAGGCGACCGAGCAAAGCGAAAGTGCACCGCTTACAAATCTTCAGATTTACGCTTCAAAATATGATTTGCAAATCGGTGACACGGTTAAGCTTGACTATTCGGTTGAGCCGTCAAACACAAATGCCGTAGTCGGTTATTTTTGCGATCAGGAAGGAATAATCGACATAGGTGCAAACGGTGAAATCACCGCAATCGGCAACGGAACGGCTACCGTTGTTGTTTGTGCAAATGACGATTTATATGCGCAGTGCGACTTTGTTGTTACCGACGCTGTCGGCGAGGTTACAACTGTCGGCGGCTCAAACGAGGAAAGCAGAAAGGTGGTTGACACACGAATTGACGTATCCACCACACAGGCAAATGCGCAAAGCGTATTAACAAGGCTCGGCGTTAATGTAAATATGCTTTCGCAAAACAAGCAATTATACATAGTTCCCGCTTCGATAGCAGGAGTTACGGTATTTATTTCAATCTTCATTGCAATTACAAAGAAGATTAAGAAAAAGAGAAAATAACTTCAAAGGAGATACAAATTTATGTTATTCAAACCTGAATATGATGAAAACGGCAAAAAAATTCTTTGCGAAATGAACGGCATCAATTCTGAAATGCTTATGGACATTTACGTTAAGAAAATGAAAAAGGGTGAAGTGCTTGAAATATGCGAAGATAAAAACGAATGTGCAATTTTGCTCCTTTCAGGCGACGTTACCTTTAAAGTGGAAAATGAAATAAACGAACGCTGCAAAAGAAAAAATCCTTTTGAAAAAAAGCCTTACGCAATTCATTTTTGCAAACAGGTTAAGGCTAGTGTTACCGCAAACGAGGACAGCGAAGTGCTCGTTCAAATGACAGATAATGAAAAAACATGGAAAAGTGAATTTTACAATCCGGACAATTGCCTTTATCAAGAGTTTGGCAAGGGGCAATGGAACGGCACGGGCCACAGGATTGTATCAACAATGTTTGACCTTGACAATGCACCTGAGTCAAATATGGTTATGGGCGAAGTGTTCAACCAACCGGGACGTTGGTCAAGCTATCCGCCTCATCATCACCCGCAGCCTGAACTTTATTATTATCAATTCGACCATCCGGAGGGATTCGGTGCAGGCTTTGAGGGCAACACACCTTACAAAACAGAAAACGGAAGTTGCCTTTGCATAAGAGGCGGCAATGCTCACCAGCAGGTTACGGCACCGGGATATGAAATGTATTATGTTTGGCTTATTCGCCATCTTGATGGCGACCCATGGGATAAAACAAGAATTTATGTTCCGGAGTATGAATGGCTCGCAAACGCAGATTAAATCTTTAAATATATTAATTTTATGCATAAATATACAGCAAATATTCCTAAAATATTGACTTTATGCGATTATTGTGATAAATTATTGACACGGTTAGAAATAATCGTGTCTTTTATTATGTCATTAAAAACAAAATATGGAGGAAAATAAGATGAAATTAACAAAAAAAATTTCTGCTGTTGTTCTTGCCGCTCTTATGGCAGTAGTTGCAATCTTTGCAGGCTGTTCATCAACAAAGAGCAATAACGACAGTAAAACAAACAATGAATCAACCACATCTGCCGCTAAGGTTAAGGTTGTTGACATTGAGCTTTCAAGCGAAGAGTATGCTTTTGGTGTAGACAAGAAGCAGCCTGAGCTTAAGGAAAAATGCAACGAGCTTCTTAAGGAAATGAAGTCAAACGGCGAGCTTGATGAAATCAGCAATCACTACTTCGGTAACGGTGAGCCTGTAGGCGTTACTTCTGCTAAGCAGGATAAGTCAAAGGACCAGCTTGTTGTTGCAACAAATGCTGAGTTCGCACCGTTCGAGTACAAAGAAGGCGACAAGTTCTACGGTATTGATATGGAAATCGCTAAGCTTCTTGCCGATAAACTTGGCAAAGAGCTTGTAATCGTAGATATGGCTTTCGATGCTGTTCTTCTTTCAGTTCAGCAGCAAAAAGCTGATATCGGTATGGCAGGTCTTACAGTAAACCCTTCAAGAGCAAAGCAAGTTGATTTCTCTGATTCATACTATTCAGCATCACAGAAAGTTATTTGCAAGGCTGACGACACAACATTTGACAACTGCAAGACTAAAGAAGATGTTGACAAAATTCTTAAGAGTTTTGATTCATCAGTTCTTATCGGCGGCCAGACAGGCACAACAGGTCAGTCATACGTTCAGGGCAACGACGAATTCGGCTTTGAAAAGCTTGGCGCAACCTGGAAGGGCTATGCAAACGGCTCACTTGCTGTTCAGGATTTAATCAACGGCGGTATCAAATATGTTATTATTGACGCTGCTCCTGCACAAGCAATTACTAACGCTATTAACGCCGTAGCATAAATCAATTAAAAGATTGCCCATTCAAAAAGAATGGGCATTTTTTATAATATGAATATGAGGATTTATTAATGAATTTTGAAAAGAAATTTGAAGTGTTTTGGAAATTCTTTATTGACAACGGCGGCTACAATGTTGTTATTGAAGGCTTAAGAAACACTCTTATAATTGCTATACTCGGCCTTGTAATAGGTATCATTATAGGTACACTTATTGCAACAGTAAGAGTAGTACCGAAAACAAGCGTCGTCTCAAAGGTGCTTGATGTGCTTGCAAAGTTTTATGTAAGTTTCTTCAGGGGTACGCCTATCGTAGTTCAGCTTCTTTTGTTCTACTATGTGCTTATGCCGCTTCTTTCAATTAATTTAAAGAGCGTGCCGGTTGCCGTTATTGTTTTTGGCTTAAACTCCGGTGCATATATTTCAGAAATTATGAGAGCAGGTATTCTCTCTGTTGACCCCGGTCAAATGGAGGGCGGCCGTGCTGTAGGCTTAAGTTACGGCACAACAATGATGAAAATTGTTATTCCGCAGGCTGTTAAAAATATTCTTCCTACCCTCGGCAACGAATTTATTTCTCTTATTAAGGAAACCTCGGTTGTCAGCTTCGTAGGCGCAACAGACCTTTACCTTGCATTCCAGCGTATCGGTTCTAACACATACGACTTTATGGTTCCTTATCTTGTAATGGCTGTTATTTACATTGTAATGGTGTTTATAATTTCTACTCTTATCAAAATTATGGAAAGGAGTTTGAGAAAAAGTGATTACCGTTAAAAATTTGAAAAAAAGCTTTGGCGATAACGAAGTGCTCAAGGGCATTGATTACGAAATCAAGCAGGGCGAAAAAATAGTCATTATCGGGCCAAGCGGCTCAGGTAAAAGTACATTTTTAAGGTGTTTGAATTTACTTGAAACTCCGACCGAAGGCGAAATTTATTTTGACAATCAGCTTATAACCGACAAAAAATGCGACATTAACAAAATTCGTGAGCATATGGGTATGGTTTTTCAGCACTTTAATCTTTTCAACAACAAAACCATACTTGAAAATATAACACTTGCTCCCGTCCAGCTTAAGGTTATGACCAAGGAGCAGGCAAACGCAAAGGCTATGGAGCTTTTAGAAAGGGTAGGTCTTGCAGACAAAGCAAATGCTTATCCATCCCAAATCTCCGGCGGTCAAAAGCAAAGAGCGGCAATAGTTCGTTCACTTGCAATGAATCCAAAGGTTATGCTTTTTGACGAACCTACCTCGGCACTCGACCCGGAAATGGTAGGCGAGGTTTTGCAGGTTATGAAAGACCTTGCAAACGAGGGTATGACAATGGTTGTTGTTACCCACGAAATGGGCTTTGCACGTGAGGTTGCCGATAAAGTAATCTTTATGGCAGACGGCTATATAGTTGAAGATGCACCGCCGAGTGAAATTTTCGGCGCACCGAAAGACCCAAGACTTCAACAATTCCTCAGAGCAGTATTATAAATAACAAATAGTTTTATATAAAACAAAAGCGTTGGAAAAAATTCCAACGCTTTTATTCAGCGTGTAGAAAAAGCCCAATTATAAATTTCTACACGCTGTGAGACTTCGAGAAAGTGAGATAAATTTCGTATTTTGCGAGCGGGAGCTGTACGATGGTACTGCCCCCGAGCAAAAGGCGAAAAGCGCCAAAAATGGCTTGAACTCAATGTTCAAGCCATTTTTCAAATTGTAATTTATTAAAATACTTTCGGCAGGAGCAAGCCCCTGCCCTACGATACGTCGAAAGAAATTCCGTGTTTGAATGAATTTCGTTTTATAACACGGCACGGTTTAGCCACTTTATCGACAGTCTAAAAGCGTTGGAAATTTCTTCCAACGCTTTTACTTTTTTGTATAAAATCAATGTGTATTATTATTTATAGTCTTATAATCGACATATTGATTGCCCGGCTTTGGATTGTCGCCTGTTTTAGCGGCAATAAGCTCACTTACCGTAACTATTTGATATCCCTTTGCTATAAGCTCAGGAACTACCTTTTCAACAGCGTCTGCCGTTGACGGATAAATATCGTGCATCAAAACGATTGAGCCGTCATAAGCATACTTGGTAATATTCTTATAAACCTTGCCAGCATCTTTAGAACGCCAATCTTCAGTATCAACCGACCAATAAGCAAGGGGCATCCCCTCTTTTTTGCACTCTTTTCTTATAGCAGGAGTAATACTGCCGCCGGGGCATCTGAACATAGTCGGCGCTTTGCCGCTGATTTTTTCAATCTGCTTGCTTGCTTTTGAAATATCACTTGCCGTTACCTGAGAACCATAGTGATTATGAGAATATGTGTGGTTTCCAAGTTCGCAGCCAAGCTGAATTTCCTTGTCAAGCAAATGCTTTGTTTCATCATTAACACGCTCTCCTACCATAAAGAAGGTTGCACGTGCATTATATTTTTCAAGAACGTCAAGTATACGTTTAGTCGAATTAGAGCCGTTATAGTCGTATGCCGGTCCGTCATCAAATGAAAAGGCAATCATTGGTTTGGTTGGGTCAACCTTGCCGATATTAATATCTCTGTCGTAAATGGTAGCTTGACGAGTGTCGCTCCATTCACTGTATATCGTTTTATCATCAACAACCATATATGACCTTACACGGGTATAATAAACGTCGCCGACGCTCAAATCCTTAACTGAAAAATTGCGTGTTTCGCCGTCGCTTATTTGCTCGTTTTTATACTCCGAAAAATCACTGTTTTTAGAATACTGAATATCATATCCGGCTAAATTATCTTGGTCGTCCCACTCCATCGACAAAACGCCCTTTCCGCCTGAAAAGGCGTTGAGTACAGGCTTGCTCGGATTGGAATAAAACGTATATTCCTTTGCCTTTTTGCTTAAGTATTCTTTATTCATAAAAGAACGATAAGCCAAAACCTTAATTTTATATACGCTTGCGCTTGGGATATTTTTTATCTCAAATTTGCAATTTTCATTGCCCTTGCTTTCACCGAGCTTAACATACTTGTTAGCGTTATTATCAAGGTTATAAACATAGTAGCCATCTGCTTTTTTCACTTCTTTCCAAGAAAGCGAAATGGAATTTATGCTGTTTTTAGTCATTTTAACGTCTTTTACAGACGATAAATCCTTTGAACCGGTTAAGCAAAGTGCAGTTATTGTGGCAATGATAATTATAAAAATTGTAAGTGCTGAAAAAGATTTTATTTTTTTCTCCATAATTCGATTATCTCCGTTTCAAAAGCACCCAATTACCTAATAATTTCTTTAACTCCGTTTACCATTGCTAATATAGTACAAAAAACAAAAAAATGCAATATATTTTATACTTTATATTATTTTTTGTATGAAGCAACAAAAAATTCGTTTTTTATCTGATATTATACATCATAATGACTAATTACTGTTTAAAGCATTAATACAAAGCGCCGTTCTTATAACAGTTTATGCGCTTACTTATATAAAAGATTACTTTAACATCACAAGTATTTTATTTCTTTTCAAGCCTTGCATAGTTTGCCATCATTTTTTTCGTTCCCGCCTTGTCAAAAGCAACTTCCAAAAGCATATCACCGCCCATTGGTGTAATGGTAAGAACTGTGCCTGTGCCAAATGATTTGTGGCATACGGTATCGCCGACCTTAAAGTCAATATTATTCTTTTGAGCGGCATTGCCTGCTTGACCGAATTTGTGGGCGCTGCTTGATGACTGAGTATATGAGCCGATTTTATTATGGGAAGAATGGCCAAGCTCATTTCTTGAAGCATTGGCATACGCCGTGCGTGGAGTAGTAAATCCCGTGCTTCTGCGTGCCACAACCGATTGGTCGTCAATAACAGAAGATGGAATTTCTCTTAAAAATCTTGAAGGCATATTACGTGAGGTTTGACCGTAAAGCATACGTTGCTGAGAAGAAATAAGATAAAGTTTTTTCTTTGCTCTTGTAATTCCGACATAAGCAAGGCGGCGCTCCTCCTCTAAATCTTCCTCGCTGAACATTGATTGATTTCCTGGGAAGATACCCTCCTCCATACCGGGAATAAATACAACAGGAAATTCAAGCCCCTTAGCCGAATGAAGCGTCATAAGAACTACTGCGTCCTCATCTTCATTGTATGAATCAATATCGGAAATAAGCGCAACATCCTCAAGAAATTCAGAAAGATTTGCGTCCTCGCTTTCTTCCTCATACTTGATAAACATTGATGAAAGTTCCTTGATATTGTTTACTCTGTCCTCGTATGTTTCAGGCTCCTCCTGAAGATAATCAAGATATTTGGTAACGTCCAAAACTTCTTGCAGCAAGTCATTAAGCCCCATTCCGTTTTCGATACATTCCTGAAAATCTCTAATCATTTTTGTAAAATTCATAAGCTTGGAAGCACTGCGTGAGGTTTTTTGAAATTCATCTGCACGTTCGCAAACCTCGAAAGCCGACATACCAAGCCCTGCCCCGATTTCAAGCACGTTTGCAAACATTGTATCCCCGATTGCACGCTTTGGAACATTAATGATTCGCTGAAGCCTTACATTATCGCTCGGATTATTAATAACGGCAAGATACGACACAATATCCTTGATTTCTTTTCTGTCAAAAAAGCGATGACCGCCGATAATCCTGTGCGAAATACCGCTTTTTGTAAGCATAACTTCAAGGTTACGTGACTGCGCATTCATACGGTAAAGAATTGCGTGGTCGCTGTATTTCATTCCGTTATTAACATTTTTTACTATCTCGTCAATTATGTACTGCGACTCCTCGGATTCACTCATAACTGTTTTATAAACAATTTTATCGCCTGAGCCGGAACGTGTAAACAAAGTTTTACCCTTACGGTTTTTATTATGAGAAATAACAGCGTTTGCCCCGTCAAGAATATTTTGAGTAGAACGGTAATTTTCTTCAAGTCTTATTACTTTTGCACCCTTATAATGATTTTCAAACGAAAGAATGTTTTCAATCGTAGCGCCACGAAAACGGTAAATACTCTGGTCGTCGTCGCCTACAACACAAATATTTTTATATTTATCTGCAAGAAGCGAGGTCAAAACGTATTGCGCATGGTTAGTATCCTGATACTCGTCAACCATAACATACTTAAATTGAGTTTGATAAAGATTGCGAACGTCCTCATTTTCCTCAAGAAGCTTAACGGTATTAAAAATAATATCGTCAAAGTCCATTGCATCAGATTTTTTAAGCTGAGCCTGATATAATTCATAACACTCGGCAATTTTGCTCTTTCTGAAATCGTTTTGCGCAGTTTGCTTATACTCCTCAGGGGATATAAGGCTATCTTTTGCTCTGCTGATTTCCGCTAAAATTGACTTGTGATTAATAAGCTTATCCTCGATACCAAGTTGCTTTTGGCACTGCTTCATTACACGCCTTGAATCGTCTGTATCATAAATGGTAAAATGATTTGTATATCCTATTTTTTCGCCAAAACGCCTTAATATTCTTGAGCAACAGCTATGGAAGGTGTATGCCCAAATATCATTAGCCTCTTCTCCTATTGCGCTGACAAGCCTTTCTCTAAGCTCGCCTGCCGCCTTATTTGTAAATGTAATTGCAAGAACCTGCCAAGGAGTGGCAAGATGAGAAGAAATAATATGTTCAACTCGATTAACAAGAACCGTCGTTTTTCCGGAGCCTGCACCTGCCAAAATCAAAAGCGGGCCCTCGGTTGTGTCAACAGCAAGCTGCTGCATTTCGTTTAACGCCATAAATTTTCCCTTTCTGATAATAAATAATCATACCAAAAAACCAGGGTAACAAGGGCACCCTGGTTTTATATTTTTGTTTAAACAAACAACCTTATCACTTAAGAAGTGTAAGCAAAATACCTGCTGCAACTGCAGAGCCGATAACGCCTGATACGTTAGGACCCATAGCGTGCATAAGAAGGAAGTTTGATGGATTTTCTTTTTGACCGACCTTTTGAGATACACGGGCAGCCATAGGAACAGCAGATACACCTGCCGAACCGATGAGCGGATTAACCTTACCTTTAGTAGCAATATACATAAGCTTACCAAATAAAGTACCGCCTGCTGTACCAAGGCAAAAAGCAATAAGACCGAGAACAACAATTTTAATTGTGTTAAGATTAAGGAAGCTTTGAGCTGATGTAGTAGCACCAACCGAGATACCAAGGAAAATGGTAATAATATTCATAAGTTCGTTTTGAGCAGCCTTTGCAATACGCTCTGTTTGGCCACTCTCTTTAAGAAGGTTACCAAGCATAAGCATACCTACAAGTGAAGCAGCATCAGGAAGAAGAAGAGAAACAATAACAGTTACCATAATCGGGAAAAGTATTTTTTCAAGCTTTGATACAGGTCTGAGACTGCCCATAACAACGCTTCTCTCTTTCTTAGTTGTAAGTGCTTTCATAATAGGCGGCTGAATAACAGGCACAAGAGCCATATACGAGTACGCCGCCACGGCGATAGTACCGAGCATATACGGCGCAAGCTGCGACGTTACAAAAATAGCCGTCGGACCGTCAGCACCGCCGATAATAGCGATTGAGCCTGCCTCGTTAGGTGCAAAACCTAAAAGGATAGCGCCAAGGTAAGTAAAGAAAATACCAAGCTGAGCAGCAGCACCGAGAATAAATGAACTTGGATTTGCAATAAGCGGTGCAAAGTCAGTCATAGCACCTATACCAAGGAAAATAAGCGGCGGATAAATACCGGCTTTAACACCAAAATAAAGGAAGTCCATAAGACCGGGTGTGCAACCGACAAATTCGCCTCTGCCTGCAAGCAAATCTCTGAAACCGTCAAGATCATGATACTGTACCGCTAAGTTTGCCTCAGGTATATTTGCAAGAAGCATACCAAATGCGATAGGAACCATAAGAAGCGGCTCAAAGCCTTTTTTAATACCTAAATAAAGAAATACAAATGCTACCAAAAGCATAATCGCATTCTTATATCCGCCGTCAGCAGTAAAGAAATAAGCATATCCCGAGTTTGTGAAGATGCTGACAATTACTTCCCAAACACCTTGTAAAATTTCCATTATCTACTGCCTCCTAAAACGGTCTTGTGTTGTCGTAAACTGCGGCATTAGCCCAAGGATTTCTGCCCCTGACGTTCACAACATTGACCCTGCGAATTGATTTAACAACAGCACCCTCGCCTTCGCTTACAGCAACGGCAGCCGCAATAGCCGCAACGACTTCACCGCTGATGCCTGCCTCAACTTGAGGAGCAGGAGCACTTGCCTTTTTAGCAGGTGCCGGAGTAGGAAGCTTTTGTTCACTCTTGGTTATTTTATTGGTTTTGCCTTTTTGGGCCTTTGCTTCTGCGCTTGAAACAACTTTTCCGAATAAGTAGAAAATAATAATTAAAAGCACAAGCATTAAGAATACGATACCGGTACCGGCAATAATAACCGTTGCGGTGAAAGTAGCGCTTCTGTCAGCCACTAAATCTAATAAAATCGGACTCACCTATATTCCCCCATTATATAAAAGATTAAGTAGTATTATAAATCAATTTCTTTCTAATTTCAACGAATTTTTTGCATTTTTTCAAATATGTTTAAGTTGTATAAAATTGCTTGATTTTTTAGATAAATAGTATATAATATTATTAACAGGGAGGTCGGAAATTATGACAGAAAGAACATTGGTTATAGCAATTCTTGTTGCGCTTATTCTTCTTTGGTTTGCCGAAACATTAAATATGAAAAAAACAAGTAAAGTTTTAGGCGGAGCAATTGACCTTGCGTTTGCTATTTTACGTTAGCGTATTAAAATTCAATTTTATAAAAAAATCAGCACCTACACGATTTTGTGTAGGTGCATTTTTATTGCCTGTTAAGTATTGCAAAATCCTTTGCGTTAACCGTATTGTCATTGTTAAAATCAAGAAGTGCCGAAACTGTTTCACCACTCTTTTTTGTATTAACAAAGCTTGTATCCCAAAGCGATTTCACATAATTTAGCGGCAAGGTATATTCATTTCCTAAAGCCTCATAGCTTATTTTATTTGCGGAAATTGATGTGCACGTAATATTTCCACTTTCGACAAAGCTTAAACCGTTTGACTTTGCCCATTCGATTGCATAACTTGAAGCAGGAGCAATTACAATTGAGCCGTCAAAATTGATATTGGCGGGTAAATTTTTGATTTTTGAGCCAAAATACCAAACAGCACCGTTTGCGCTTTCCATATAATCAAGCGATTTGACACTTGTTAAAAATACATATTCAAGTTTTGTGCATTTATACATAAACGGTAAATTTTCGCTGTTTGCGATTTCCTGCGCCATCGGTGCAAAAATATAAGAAAGCTGAGCCCTTTTGCCGAAAAGCATACTGCTTTGCATAGATGACGACCAAGTAATCGACGGCAAATTGACGCTTTTAGGAAGATACAAGCCCTCAAGCGAGGCGCAATCCGTAAAATATTCCTTAGATATATCGTCAAAAGTCTCAACACTTGGCATATTTATTTTTTGAAGCGAAACGCAATATGTAAATTCCTCCGGCATTATTTTTGTTACCAAAGGGATATTCACGCTGTATAAATCATCGCATCTGCTAAACACCGCATTTCCGATATAACTGCACTTTGGCAAATCAGCAGTTTTAATTGCCGATTTTGAAAAAGCATAGTTTAAAACACTTTCAACCTTGCTCATATTAACACTGTTTAGTGATTTGCAATTATAAAATGCAAAATCACCGATATATTTTAAATTCAAAGCAGTAATACTGTTTAAAAATTCACATTCGCAAAACGTTCGTTCCAAACTTTCCGCCTTGTCAAGCCTTGCAACAATCACCTTACTGCCCTCAAATGCTGAGCTTCCTATAGTTGCATTGCGAAAATCCGCAGTTGAAAGAGAAGTAAATGCAAATGCGGCGGCGCCGATTTCACTAACATTTTGGCTGAAATCTATACTTGTAAGCTTACTGCAATTTTTAAAGCATCTGTTGCCGATATGTTCCACGGCGGGAGTATCGACGGTGACAAGCGACGAGCAGTTTTCAAAAGCGCCGTTATCAAGGGCCGTTACACCATCGCCTGAAATTGACGAAAGCTTACTGTTTGCAAAAGCACTTACGCCTATCGAGGTGACACTGCAAGGCAAGGTTACGCTTTTTACATTTGAGCCGTTAAATACATTATCACCTATAGCCGTAACCGTTATACCGTTTATTTGAGAAGGGATGATTATGCTTGTTTTATTCCCCTTATAACTTATAATTACACCGTCCTGCGTAATATCAAAATCATTGCCGTCACTTTCATAAACAAGTTCATAAGTAGATGCGACGTATTTGCTTTTCTTCATATTGTTATATGCAACGGCAATAACGTGCGTGCTTTCGTCAATATCAATAGGCTTTGTATATTCAAGCCCGTTATTGGACGAGGGAACGGTGTTATCCGTCGTATACATTATTTTTTCATTGTTAGCTGCTTTTATTTCAAGCTTAAACGGCTCGTTATATTTTCCCTGCGGTGTGCCAAACGAAGGAGCAATTGCTTTTTCGCCGTAAATAAGACCAGAAAAATTAACTATTCCTGCACCGCACCATTCAACCTGATAATTTTTAATATAAACAGGTACCGCTTCATCGCATATTGTTTTTTTAATCTTATTGCAGTCAAGACCGCTCTTTTGCATTAGAATAGTTGCCGCAGCGGCAGATACGAACGGAGCAGAAAACGACGTTCCGTTTTCATAAGAATATGTGCCGTCAAGTTCGCAAGTATAAACTCCGACACCCGGAGCGGCAATATCAACGCACTTGCCGTAATTTGAGAAATCTGCCTTTTCATTCTTTTTGTTAGAAGATGAAACAGTAATAACTTCGCCGATATTGGCAGGATAATAGAATTTGGCATTTACTGCGTTATTGCCTGCCGAGGTGATTATTGTAACACCTTTTGAGATCAAATTACGAGTTAAACTGTCACGTGTGACACTGCTTGAAATTGACTGAACGGAAAAGCTCATATTAATGATATCAGGCAATTTTTTCTCGTTCAAAATATAGTTAAGCGTTGCCACAATTTGAGAATTGGTACACTTGCCCTCTTTATCAAATGTTTTATAAGGCTTGATTTTAACGTTATCAAGTGTATTAAGCGCAATTACACCTGCCACACTCGTTCCGTGACCGCTGTCGTCTGACGAACTGTTCATACTTCCTGAAGAGCTGAAATTTTTATTACACTCAATCAATCTGCCGTCAAAAGACTTGTGAGCATCATTAATCCCCGTGTCCATAACCGCAACAGTAACATCATTATACGTTTTTCCGGCCGTGGCAAGATAATTCATTGTAACGTCCGACTGCGTGATTTGCGACGCCCATAAATCCTTTGTACTCGGTGCTTTTCTGATTGCCTGAGTATAGGCAAAATCGTCTCTGTCACATGCAACGCCGAGCTTTTCAATGCTGCTTTTCGCACTCTCTGCACTCTCATAATCTTTAAACTGCATAACTTGAAAGCCATGCGCCTTAATCACCTTAACTGCACCATAGCTTTCCTTAATTTTATTTGAATTTACAATAAGCCTGTTTTGAGTATCCTGCCTGCTTTCGTATTGTTTAACAAGCACATTTACTTGTTCGGCAAATGAGTCCGCTTCTTTGAGCTTATAAATATTATTTATGTCAGGCGCAATTATCCCACAGATGCCGAAAAAAATTACAAAAGCCAAGACTAAACAAATAAGTCGTTTCATTTAAACCCCACTTGAATAAATATATTTTGCAATTTTTAAATAAATAATATTATGTTATTTATATGTATATTATACCATATTTTTTCAACAATTTCTATTACATATTGTTGAAAATGTATATTTTTCACAAATTCCGAAAAAATAAGCGACTCAAACACAATTGTTCAAGTCGCTATATTAACAGTTTTAAAGTTTTTTCTTTTTCTTAGGATGCGATACCTTTTCCTCATAAACCTTCGTTACTTCTTCAACAGGTCCTTGAGAAATAATCTTGCCGTGGTCAAGAAGGATTGCCGTGTCGCAAATTGCCATAACCTGGTCAATACTGTGAGATACAAAAAGAACAGTTACTCCGCTTTCAAAAAGAGATTGAACTTTTGCAAGGCTCTTCTTTCTAAAACCTGCGTCACCGACCGAAAGAACTTCATCAAGAATGAGGACATCAGGCTCAACAGCAGTTGCGATTGAAAATCCGAGACGTGCTCTCATACCGCTTGAATAGTTTTTAACCGGAACTTCAATAAAATCGCCAAGTTCGGAAAATTCAACAATTTCATCATACTTAGATTGAATAAATTCTCTTGAATAGCCCAAGATAGCACCGTATAGGAAAATATTTTCTCTTCCGGAATAATTGCCGTCAAAACCTGCGCCAAGCTCAAGAAGAGGAGCGATAACGCCCTGCTTCTCAATTTTACCCTTAGTCGGTTTATAAACGCCTACAATTGTTTTTAAAAGGGTACTTTTGCCGGCGCCGTTAAGGCCCATAATAGCAAGATGCTCGCCCTTTTTAACCTGAAAACTAATATCCTTTAAGGCATCAAACTTATTATATTCAAGCTTTCCCGTAATAAGCTTAATAGCGTATTCCTTAAGGTTGTCCACCTTTTCCTTATTAAGAATAAACGACATTGTAACGTTTTCTACGTTAATTGCAACATCATTATCCATTTAAACACCACCCTATTATTCTTTGCGTAAAAATTAATTTTCACGCTTAAGCTTCCAGCTTATTGCGAGAAGCGCCAAAGATATCAAAAGAAGCACTGCGCCGCATACGGCAATTGCACCGACAGCGGTATAAATATAATTATCAAGTGCACTTTTGAGAAATGCAGGAAAAATATCTATAGATTTCACGCTCAAAATTATAACAGCAATCAACGAAACAATCAAGTCCCCAATTGAAGATGCGCAAAATGCCGCACCGAGACTTCTGATGCTTCTGTACTTAGTATTGCCTGTAAAATAAAGCATTGAGCCAAATACAAGAGTTAAGAAAATCGCAACAGCAAGGAAAATATCAGCCGCAATCTTGCCCATATTCATAGCTGTTTCAATTAGTTTTGTTTTAGGAAGTTTTAAAGAATTATCAATAAAGCTTCTTATTTTTTCAAGCTGTGCATTTTGAACGCTCTCACTTTTTTCAAATCCTGAGGCGCTGATTTGCTCCTCAAGCTCTGATTTTATATCGTTCATAAGAGAGTTGACGTCGGAAGAATATGATTTAGACGTATACCCTGCCTTAGCCCTAAACTGACCTGCTGCAAACGAGCTTATTATTTTCTCAGCCTTGGCTTGCGTAATAACATTTGAAACATTACTGCTGTCAAGCCCGTTTTTGATAAAGCTGTCACTTGTATAATCAATCAAATCCTGCCTAAAGACCGACACAACATTATAATCCGTAAATTGATTTTGAACTACACTTCCGTTTAACAAAACAGCCTTTGTTACGCATGCCACGCTTAAAATTCCGAGCACAACAAACAGGCAAAATGCACGAATATTTCTGCTTTTAAAATCATTTTTGGTGTCGTGGAGTTTTCTGCTCATTTCGCATTTACCTCCTCACCTGTTTTTTCGCAAATGACATAAAAGCACTTGCCGCTGTTTTCACCGTAATCGGAAAAAATACTGTATAAAATCAAGTTGTTTTTATAATTCTTAACTCTGCTGTCACCCTCGTCGCCGACAAAGACATCAACAGCCTTATAGATTATTGTTTTATCAGCCGTTTTAACCTTAACTTTATCGCCCGACTTGACATATTTAAGCGATTTGAAATATGTTTCGTCATAAGCGGCGATAAACGTATTGGCATTGTCGCCAAAAGCGTTTGCATTTTCGTCAATCGAAACACCTGCGCCGTATCTGAGCGATACACGGTTAAGGCCGTAGTAAACAGGCGCTTCAATTCCTCTTTTTTCAACAATGATATCGGCAACAAAACTACCATAATCAAGTTCTTTACTGTCTAATGAAACATAAGTGTCTTGATTTGGATTAATTTGCAAATCCATTACGCTTTTTGGCATAGCCGCCTCAAGCTTATGGACTGCATTACACGCAGTTTTATTAACACCGATAATTGCTCCCACAACAATAATCAATTCAACGCAAACAAATATAACTACCGTCTTTGCAAAATCATTTGGTGATTTTTGACGGTGCGAATGCTTTTTTTCACTCTTCTCATTCATATTTTCCATATATAAAGCTCCGATTAATCGTCAAATACCGCACCTTGTGCACCGCTTGTTACATGCTGAGCATAGCGCTTAAGATATCCTGTAAGATTTTGAACAGGTGGTTGCCACTTAGCCTTTCTTTGGGCTAATACTTCGTCTGAAACATTAACCTTAAGAACACGTGCAGGGATATCAATTTCAATCTCGTCGCCGTCCTCAACAAGAGCGATAGTTCCGCCCATAGCTGCCTCAGGACTTATGTGACCGATTGATGCACCTCTTGTAGCGCCTGAGAAACGACCGTCAGTAAGAAGCGCAACAGATGAGCCGAGACCCATACCGATAATAGCAGATGTAGGAGAAAGCATTTCTCTCATACCCGGGCCGCCTTTAGGGCCTTCATAACGAATAACTACAACGTCGCCTGCAACAACCTTGCCGCCTGTAATAGCAGCAATAGCTTCTTCCTCACTGTTGTAGCACTTAGCCGGACCCTTATGCTGCATCATTTCAGGTGCAACAGCGCCTTTTTTAACTACTGCGCCGTCCTTTGCAAGGTTGCCTGTAAGAACTGCGATACCGCCGTCTGCCGAGAACGGATTTTCAAGCTTACGAATGATTACTCCGTCAGCATCAGGTGCTTTTGCAATTCTGTCAGCAACAGTGCCGTTTACCGTAAGTGCGTCTGTATTAATCATACCGCCTCTTGCAAGCTCCTTAACAACTGCTTGAATACCGCCAACATCGTTGAGGTCTGTAATAAATACAGATGAAGCAGGGTTGAGCTTACAAATTTGAGGTGTTTTTCTGCCGTAAGCGTCAAGCTCGGCAAGGTCGATATCATGGCCTGCCGCATGAGCAATAGCAGTAAGGTGTAAAATTGTATTTGTTGAACAGCCGATAGCCATATCAGTACGCATAGCGTTTTCAATAGCCTTCTCTGTAATAATATCCGACGGCTTAATGTCCTCTTTAAGAAGGTCCATTACTCTTTCGCCTGCCTGCTTTGCAAGGCGGAGTCTTTCACTCATAACCGCTGGAATAGTACCTGAACCCGGAAGCGACATACCGATTGTTTCAGTAAGGCAGTTCATTGAATTTGCAGTATACATACCTGAGCATGAACCGCAGGTCGGGCAAGCGGTAAATGCGCAGGATTCAAGATTTTCGTCGCTCATCTTGCCTACTGCATTAGCGCCTACATATTCAAACTGCTCGGAAAGACCGATACGGTTTGTGGTTTCTGTGCTCTTACCGGGAAGCATAGGGCCGCCGCTGATAAAGATACAAGGCAAATTAAGCCTGCAAGCGGCAAGAAGCATACCCGGAACAATCTTGTCACAGTTAGGGATAAATACGATTGCGTCAAGAGGGTGAGCCGTAAGCATAACCTCGATTGAATCTGCAATAAGCTCTCTTGAGCAAAGCGAATATTTCATACCCTTATGATTCATAGCAATACCGTCGCAAACGCCGATAGTATTAAATTCAAACGGAACACCGCCTGCGTTTCTGATACCGGCCTTAACCTGCTCTGCAATCTTGTCAAGGTGCATGTGGCCGGGTATATAGTCGCTCTTAGAATTAACTACTGCGATAAAAGGTCTTTTCATTTCAAGCTCGTCAATACCAAGCGCTCTCAAAAGAGAACGGTGAGGCGCTCTTGAAGGACCCTCTTTAATTAAATCTGATCTCATTTCAATACCTTCTTTTATATAAAATAAATTATTATAGTAAGTTATAACTTATAACATTATATTATTTTTGCCTACTAATTTCAACATATATTTTGTTAAATATAAAAAAGCCCTTTGAGAAAAGGACTTTTCCTCTCCCAAAGGGCAGTATGATACACAAAGTGAGATAAATAGATTTTCTGTCAACCTAAATAATATGGCAATGACATCTGTCTGTTATAATCACCTTTTAACGGATTAAAGTCAACAATAAGTAACATTGCAAGTAAAATCTAAGCGGACAATCCAAATGAGCTGTCCGCTTTAGTTTAATTATTTGTTAAGTTTAAAGGTCATATATACGGGGTTATGATCAGAATACTTAAACTGAAGGTCATAAACATCGCTGTTTGTAACCGTAACATTGTCGGAAACTATAAATCCATCAACCGTAAGTACAAACTGCTTGTCGTTATACGGACCGTCGGCATTTCTGCATGAAGGAATCGGATTTTTCTCATTGTAAGGAGCAACAATTTTGAGATTTGTTCCATCAAACAATTTTGAATCAACAGGTTGCGCCCAAGTATAATTTGTGCCGTCAATTCCGAAAATCTTGCCCGAATCGCCAAGCAAGTCCTTGTTGAAATCGCCGCCTGCGATACAGTAATTCCCCTTTTTATATTCCGCCTGCATATCACTTATAAGCATTTTAAGCTGGTCGGTTGCGATTGTTCCGTCAGAGGTATATGCCGAGAGATGAAGCGTATAAAGCACAAGTTCTTTGCCGTTTTCAACAGTAATTCTCGAAACAGAATAGCAACGGTCAAGGTCAACGAATTTCATAAAGCCGTTTTCAATCGGCAAGCTGCGTCTTAAACCGCTTTCAACATTGAACTTTGACAAGGTCAACATACCGGCATAGGATTTGCCGTGAGGCTTGGTAATAGGATAGAACAAATACGGACTGTCAAAGTTTACCGTGAACATTGAATCATATCCGTCAAGCTTACCTCTGAGTGCTTTATCTTGGTCATAGTGATAACTGCGTGTTGCTTTCTTATCAACTTCCTCGATAAGAATAATATCAGGATTTTCGGATTTAAGGAAATCTCCTATTCCGTCAATTACGTTTTTAACCGACTCCTCGGAATTAGCACGGCTCTTTGTACCGCCATCCATAAAGAAGCCGAAGTCGGGAGTATAAGCCGCAAAACCGATATTGTACGAAATGGCCTTATACTCTTGGTCAACAAGAGCAGACTCGCTCGTAACATCGTTTATCTGCAAAGCTTGATTGTCCTCAATTCTGTGGTAGTCAATCATGACATAAGCGACATATCCGCCTACAATCAAAACCGCCACAAGAAGAATAATCAAAATGATTTTTAGTACCTTTTTTGCCTTTACTGACACGTAACCACCCTTTTTCGTTATTTTATAAAAAAATTATCGATGAGATAGTTAAAATTATAGCACTATTTCACATATTTTACAAGGCAAAAAACAAAACTGTAAATAAATTCTCTTACTCTACTTATTTAATTCAATTCAGAATAAAAACTTCAACTTTATTCTGCTTAAAGTATATGAGGCTTTGGCTTTTTCTTATAGTTTGCGAATGTAAGTAAAATAAAAAGCCCTTTGAGAAAAGGATTTCTCCTCTCTCAAAGGGCAGTATGATACACAAAGTGAGATAAATAGATTTTCTGTCAACCTAAATAATATGGCAATGACATCAGTCTGTTATAATCACCTTTACTCATACAAAACAAAGCCGGTAATTGCACTGTTTTCCTGTTCAACAACACCTGTTTCAACGTTTGTTGAAACACCTTTTGACGCAACGCCACCGAATATCATCAAAATGATATTAATAACAATTATAACAAGTAAAATAATTCCTACCGCTTTCCAAATTCTTTTGCTTTTTCTGTTTTTTATTGCTAACTGCTCGCTGATTTTTGCAAGCTGAATCGCAACTTCGTCCCTGCTCTCCTCGTCGCTTACCTCTTTACCGAGAAGCACGCTTACGTCGGTATCAAGCACGTCGGCAATTTCAACAAGAATTTCCGCATCGGGAACAGACAAACCCTTTTCCCATTTGCTCACCGTTTGCCTTACTACATTCAGCTTCATTGCAAGCTCCTGTTGGGTATATCCCTTTGCCTTGCGCATAGCCTTTAAATTTTCACCAAACATATTTTTGTCCTCCTTATGCTTTATGACAACAGCATACACAAATATACCCGATTATTCAAGCAACGCAAATTAACATTGAGCATTTTAATTATAATTTGTAAAATTTTTAATACTAACTATCTTTTCTTATCAAAAAACATCAGAAAAGGATTTCCTCTCCCAAAGAAATATTAGTCGGCAGCACTTTAAATTTTAATTATTCCTGATATTTTTTCTCCGCACAATACACCGAAAATGCATCCGATGCAACTCAAAGCCACATAAAGTCCTCCGAGCATATATTGCTTATCTGAAAAAAGGTTATATGCTTCCAGCGAAAATGTTGAGAATGTAGTAAAGCCGCCGCATATTCCGGTTTTCAAAAACAGAACAGTATTGTCAGACACTTTATGCTTGCCTGTAATCCCAACAATAAATCCAATTAGAATTGCCCCAATTATATTAGTTACTAATGTCAATAGCGGAAATTCAGACTTAACAGGAATAAGACTGATTGCGTATCTTGCCATCGCTCCTATTGCTCCGCCCATTGCCACAAATAAAAAGCCCATACTTTCTTCCTTCCTTTTTTGAGAAAAATGGGCAACTCCGATTGGAATTGCCCACTCGCTAAACTTGTTATCTTAACATAACATTCAGTATCGCACAACCTTTTGAGAAAAGGATTTTCTCCTCTCTCAAAGGGCAAATAGACAAATTGATTATATTATTTACTAACCATCTATTGAAAAATACTGCAATTTTTCAAAAGCATCGTCCATAAATTCAAACTCAAATATATGACAATCATCAAATGACTGTTCGCAATAAGTCACTTTCCCATTATCATAATCGACAATAGGTCTGCCAAGATTTCTCTTTACATCTTCAACAGTAACTTGTCCGTATATTTCTTTAATATCAGGTAGCATAAAATCAATTATTCCGTCCAAATGCTTAAAATAATTATTAGCCAAAGTTTTTACAGTATCCTGAATATCTTCTTCTGGTTCTTCGTCCCAAGCAAAAATCAGTCCCTCATACTCAAAAACATACTGTCCTATATCTTCTCTAAATTCCATTATGCCTTCTCCTTTCAATTATTGAATTTGCTTTTCATTTTAGAAAATGGGCAATCCCGATTGGAATTGCCCAAATACTTTATTTTGCTTATCAATAAAGCTTTGCACCTGCCGGAATATGGTCATCTACCATCAGAAGATGAAGCTTTTCTTCGCCTTCTTCTTCGTGGATAGCACTGAGGAGCATACCGCAAGAGT
>ERZ773194.521-NODE-521-length-49511-cov-16.278793_pt1 | contig 49511 bp, 42 predicted proteins | sample MGYA00511240_ERZ773194 | MGnify/ENA primary metagenome ERZ773194 (study PRJEB29015, sample SAMEA2737774) | human gut metagenome | biome: human gut; feature: human-associated habitat; material: faeces | place: China | collected 2012 ... | reverse complement strand
CGTATGCTTTCCACGCTCGATCTTTCTGCTGATACTTCCGGTCTCCATCTGCACATTGGGCTGGAGACGGTTTACAAGGGATGATTTTCCAACGCCGGAAGGCCCTGCGAAAGCAGGGCCTTCCGGCGTTTGGGCGGTTGGTGTTGAAGCTGCAGCGGCGCGCAATGCCGTCCTCATAAGCTGTAATGTCCGCTCCGCCGCTCTGTTTCAAATTTTCATAAATCCGCGGCAGCCAAGCTCTGTCAGCTCCCGGAAGCCCATTGATCGGTAAAACGCTGCGGTTTCCGGTGTATCGTCCGTAAGAAGCTCGATCTGCCGCACACCGGCATATCGGTTCAGGACAGCCTGAAGCAGCACCGAACCGATGCCGCGCCGCTGAAATTGAGGACGCACCAGAATATCCTGCACAAAAACGATTGTATGTCCATCCCCTACCACGCGGATCAGTCCTGCAAGCGCTGCCTCCTCATAGGCCGCCAGCGTCAGAAGCGAATTTGCAAAGCCGTTTCGCAGCGCCGCCGGATCGTCCGTGTAGGCAGTCCAGCCCACGCTTGCATACAATCCAAGGATCTCCGCCTCGTTATATTCCGTATATGCTCTGATTTCCATACCGGCATCCTCCATTTACAGCGCAGCCATATACACTTTTTTATCACATTGCGTTATATCGTAACATTATGTGACGCACTTTGCAAGACACGCCTATTCGGTAAATGCGTGCCTGTTTTACTCCTGATCCATACGCAGAAGTGTTCAGAACGCGGGGGGGCTTTGAAAAGCTGACGGGGCTGCAGCGATTTTTCGCTGCAGCCCCGTTTAAATTTGTTCAGCGGCCCTGATAGTATCTGTACAGGAAGGTCACGATCTGGGCGCGGGTGCAGTAGGCGTCCGGGCTGAAGGTCGTGTCGCTGGTGCCGGTGGTGATGCGGTTGTCATAGGCCCAGAGGATGGCGTCGTAGTTGTACGCCGTGGTCTTGACATCCGTGAAGGGGTTGAACGTGTTGGACTTGGCGGCGGAGGCGGCGCGGTAGAGGAACGTTGCGACCTGGCCGCGGGTGACCGTTACGTCAGGCCCGAAGGTGGTGGCATTGAGGCCGGTGGTGATGCCCTGCTCAACAGCCCAGAGGACTGCGTTGTAGTAATAATCGCTGGGCTGCACGTCCGTGAACGGGCAGACACGATATCTGGGCAGCGGGGAACCGGCTGCGCGCCAGAGGAAGGTGACGGTCTGTGCGCGGGTGCAGACGGCGTTGGGCGAGAAGGTGTAGCGGCCCGTGCCGGAGGCGATGCCGTTTTCTGCGGCCCACTTGACAGCGTCATAGAAGTAGTCAAGGCGGCTCACGTCATGGAAGTTGAAGCTGCCCGTATTGCCGCCGATCACGCCGGGGATGTAATCCATGCCGTCGTCGACATAGGGAACGAGCGTGCCGGTGAGGATGGTGTAGTTGTGCGTGTCAGCCGGGGTGAAGGTCCACGCGTATGCCTTGCCGTCCTCAAGAACGGTCGTGAGGGGCAGATTCCATGCGATGGTGCCGGCCGGGCGGATGGTGCCGACGGTGAGCTTGGCGTCGGCAAGGGTCTTGCCGCTCGTTTCGAGCTTTGTGTAGCCGGGCGTGCCGGTCGGGGTCGCCTTGGTGATGGTGAAGGTCGCGGTCTTGTAGCCGAAGCTGGCGTCGCTGTTGAAGGTCACGGCGACGGTGTAGGTGCCGACAGTCAGCGGGAGGCCAGAGGCGTCAAGCGAAGCGCCGGTCGAGGCGTTGGGCGTGTAGCCGTAGCGCAGCGTGCCGGAATGGCCGGAAATGGTCGCATTCTCGTACTTGATGCCAGTACCGGTGTAGACAGCGGAGCCATCCGGGAAGGAGATGCTGCCGGAGACGTCGGTTCTGTCGTGGGTCGAGATCGTCAGCGCATAGCTGCCGCCGTTGTAGTTGCCGGAGACCGGGGTGACAGTGACCGTGAAGGTCGCCGCGCCGACTTCGTTCTTCAGCCGGAAGGTGATCTTGTTTTCGCCTTCGACAACCGCAGGTGCCACAGCGAAGATGTCGTCTCCGCCCTCAACAGCGGTGAGCTTGATGGAGAAGCCGGTTTCGGTCTCGCCTGCGAGGAAGAAGTCGGACGGGAGCGTTCTGGTCTTCAGGTCGGTCTCGGTGCAGAGCTCGGAGATCGTGCAGGGGTTCAGGGTCAGGCCGGCCTTGTTGATGGTGAAGGTCTTGCTGGCCGTGCCGGTGAAGTTGCCCTTGCCGGTGACGGTAACTGTGGCGGTACCGGCGTTGATGTTGGAGGCGTAAGAAACGGTGTAATCCTTATCTGCCTCAAGCGTTCTGCCGCTGATCGCAACGGTCACTTCCGGAGTATGTGCCTTGGTGTTATAGGTCACGTCAGCGATAGGCGCGAACGTGCAGCCGGAAATTTCCGCAGAATTGATAGTGAAGGTCTTTTCCGTCGAGCCCGTGAAGTGATCGCCTATACCGGTGATGATGATCTTCGCAGTACCGGCGTTGATGTTGTTCTCATAGGAAACCGTGTAGTCGGTATCAGCTGTTAGCGCAGCATCATTGAAGGAAACGGCAACTTCAGGCTTCCATTCCTTGCCAGTGTAGCCATAGGGGCCGGCATCATAGGTGATCTCAGCGCTGGAGATGTCCGCCTTGGCAATCTCGAAGGACTTTGTGACTGTGCCGGTGTAGTTGCCCGTGCCGGCGACGGTGACGGGATAGCTGCCCGGCTCAGTGCCGGTCAGGTCGGAAACGGTATAGTCCGTGCCGACGGTCAGGGTCTTGCCGTTAACTGTGACGGTCACAGTCTGGGTCAGTTCATTGCCGGTGTAGGTCAGTTCCTTATCAAAGGCAACGTCCTTGGCTTCGATCTCGCGCGGTTCGACCGTGAAGGTCGCTTCTGCGGTGTAGATCGTGCTCTCGCTCTCGCAGGATGCGGTGACTTTGTAGGTGCCTGCGTCGAACGGCTGCGCGGTGGTGAGCACCTCATGGTTGTCCTCGTCGAAGAACTTGAACGTGACGTTGCCTGCACCTGCCGGTTTGGACTCGCCGACGCTGGGGGTAACAGTATCGCCGTAGGTGACGGTAGCAGGAACGTCGATCTTGAGCGTATCCGCGTCGGTGTTCTTGTCGATGATCTTGATGGTGAGCGTACCGGACGCCTCGTTATAATTCGCCGAAGAGAATTTCAATGTAGCCGTGTCAGACGCGTTATTAGCAGCATCTGTCTTATCCGTATCTCTCAGCATAAACGTGACAGAACGCATGTCATCGCTTGGTAAGTAACCTGTAATCAGGCTATTTCCCGCGTGAGTAACCTCAATTTTAATGCCGTCCTGCGTCAGACCGAAATCAGCCGGAGCAACCGTGACTTCCTTTGTACCGAAGAGCACGGATTTTTCTGCGTCCGTCGGCGCGAGGTCGCCTTTGACGATCGCCCAATCCAGTTCTCTGGTCGTAACGGACTCGTAGATTGCATAATGCGCATCGTCCACCGCGCTGATCGTTGCAGCCGCCTTATAGGTGTTAACGTCCGTTGCCGTGTTGTTTTCGTAGTCAACCTTGATCTTGCCCTGCAGGTCTTCCGGAATCACCAGTTCAACCGTGTGCACAGTGCCGTCATATTTGAAAGCTTCTGTGTAGTCCCAGTCCTTAATATCGGCAATAGAAATTGTGGCCTTATGGACGGGCACACGAACGTTGAGCGAAAGCTCGGCATAGTTCTCGCTGTCAGTCGGGACAAACTTTGCCGCGAATGCTCTGCCGTACGGCTCAGATGTGCCGTCGTAAACGGTCGGGTCGCCGACGTCTTCGTTCGGATTTACCCATTCGAAGTGGCCGTCGACCGGCGTTTTGCTTGCATCACCGGCAACGATTACCGTGCCGCCGGTGAAGCTGAGGTTGCTGAGCTTCATGCCATAGTGCGCATTGGGCGTAGTGCCGGGCGTCAGAAGCAGCGCAAGGGCATCCTTATCCGCAGTCGTAGCTGTTACAACAGCCTTGTATGCACCGGCAAATCCGCTCTCCTCGATTGCGACCGTCTGCGGCTCACCGCCATTGACCGTGACGGTCAGCGTCTGGGCGTTAAGCACATGGTTCTTGTCCGCTTCCAGCCCGATCACGATGCTGTAAAGCGTGCCCGCCTTAAACTTCTCTTGGGAATCAAGCGGATTGCCATCGGTATTCGTGCCCTCATAGCAGGTATAGCCCACAGAAAGGCCGGGAGTCGTCGTCTCGACGTTCAGGTCAAAGATTCGCTGACCCTTGGCAAAACTCGTGACCGTTGCAACGGGCGCGGTGATCTCCTGCTTGGTGATCGTGAAGGTTGCGTTCTGAACAGTCACGCTCTCATCGATTCTGCAGTTGTTTCCATTCGGCTCAGCAGTGACAGTATAGGTACCAGCATCTGCTGCAGCAACATTCAGTTCATTGCCGTTGTTGACAACGAAGCCAGCAGCGTCGTTGCCTTCTGCATCCTTCACCTTGAAGGTGACGAAGCTGGTGATGTCCTTGTTGGAGGTAGACGTTGCGCCCATGGTGAGCACTTCGTCGCTGCCGTATGCGACTTCAGACTTATCGACGGAGGTGCTGCCAATAGTAGGTGCCTTACCGCTTACCGGCATGGTATTCTCTTCTATAGCAACAGAATCCTTAATGTCATCTGCCTCGCCCGCGGCTGCACCCTTTTTGGTAAGTTCGTCAATCTTCAGAGTAAACGCAGCGTCTCCGGACTCAATATCATTTTTAACCTTAAACAGATAATATGCAACATCAATCGTTGCGCCAGCCGTCACGTTCACGCCTCTGCTGGAAGCACCGCTGATTTTTGATTTACCTTCTGCAATTACGCTTGCAGCAGCTTCCATTTTGAAGGAATCTGCAAAAACAGCTATACCATAAGTATCTCCCTCAAACTCCCATGTATACGGCTCCAGCACGGAACTATCATACTCCATGACCATTTCAATGCTCATGAGTTTGATTGTCTCAGCTTCTGCGTTATGGAACGTTGCTTTCACCGCGACAAGATCGTCTTTTTCATACGGAGTTGTTTTGGGAGCACCATACACAACATAGCCGTCTTCGCCAACTGTAAATGTAGTAAAAGATGCAACCGACATTTTCGATTGCTCAGCTGCACTGATCGGAAGCACACACAGCGAGAGCAGCATGGCCACCACCAGAAGCAGTGCAAATAGTCTCTTCATTTTTTCCTCCTCAATCAAGCGTGATTAATCCAACTGTATACTGCAAAATCATTGATGCGTCATATGCAGAAATCTTTCCGTCTTTATTCACATCTGCTGCCGCAACTCCTGCAAGATCTATAAGGCCGACAGTATGCTGCAAAATCATAGAAGCATCGTATGCAGAAACTTTTCCATCCCCGTTCACATCACCCAACGTGTATTCCGGCTTCTCGCCGTACTTGAACGATGCGACCTTCTTGAGCGCCTTGTCGGTCGTGCTGATGTAGACGTTGTATGTACCCTCCGTCAGGGCCTTGGGCTTGAGGGTGAATGTCACCTTGCCGCCCTCCACGCTCGTCTGGTCGATGTACTGGATGTTGCCTTCTGTGGGGACGGTGCTGTCGCCCGCGAGGAGCAGGACGAGGGAATACTCGCCGGTCAGGCCGGTGCAGTTCAGCTCGAACGTGTCCGCGCCTGCGTAGAAGCCGCCGTCCTTCGTGCCGTTCGTCACGGTCAGGGGGCCGGTCACATTATAGACGCCGAGGACTTCCGTGTCTTCCGCAAACGCGGCTGCGGTGAGCATCGTGAGTGTCAGCACTGCGAGCAGCAGCGCAAGCAATCTTCTTTTCATGCCGCTTCCTCCATTGTCATAAATTGATCCGCATACCGCAGCAGGATTGCCGCGATCTGTGCGCGGGACGCGTTGGCCTCCGGCGCGATGCGGCTGCCGCCGACGCCGGAAACAAGCTCGTGGTAGACCGCCCACCATGTCGCGTCCTTCGCCCAGGCGGCGATGGTCGTGCTGTCGGCGAAGGTCTGCTCATAGATGCCGGTCAGCGTCAGCTCTGTGCCGCTCTGCCCGCCGTTCAGGCGGAAGAGGATGGCCATGGCCTGCTGGCGCGTGATGGGGGTGTCGGGGCCGAAGCGGGTGTCGGACAGGCCGTTCACATAGCCTTTTTCTACGGCCCAGCTCAGTGCGTCCTGATACCAGTCCGCGCTGGCGTCTGCAAACGAGGCCGCCTTGGCCGCAGCGGGCTTGCCGCACATACGCCAGAGCATGAGGACGAACTGCGCGCGGGTCACGTGGGTGTCGGGCTGGAAGGTGCCGTCGGAATAGCCGGTGACAAGGCCCAGTTCCGCCGCGCGTTCGACCGAGGCGAAGGCCCAGTGCGTGCTGGTCACGTCGCGGAAGGAGCCGGCTTTGACTTCCTCCTGCGTGGTGTCTGCGGGCTGCTCCTCTTCGGACTTCTTGTCGTCCTCAGCCGTTTTGTCGTCTTCGGATTTCTTGTCGTCGTCGGACTTTTTATCGTCCGCGCCCGGCGTTTCGCCGGTGGAACCGGAGCCGGTGCTGCCCTGCGCGATCAGCGCCGGGAGCGAATAGGAAAGCGGGAGCGCCTTGCCGTCCGTGTCGGACAGGAGCGCATCGGCAAGGGTCAGCTTCGCGTCGCCCGCCGCCTTGACGCGGAAGGTAAACACGGCGAGGCTGCCATCGGTCTTGACGGCGGTGGTGGTCGCCGCTGCGAGGATCGCGCCGACGCCGTCACGCGTTGCGTACGGGTTGCTCGCGGCGAGCATACCGGCAACGAGCGCGCCGTTTTCAATGCCGGTGCATTCGACAACGGAATCGTCGTAGCCCAGACTGAGCTGCACGGCGGCAAGACCTGTGTTGCCGGTCAGCTCCGCCGTGACGGTAAAGGTCTGTCCAACGTCCGGCAGCTTGTCCGGGGCTGTGAGCTTGAGCGTCGTGCCTGCCGCGCAGGCAAGCGGCGTCAGCAGCTGCACCGCCAGCAGCAGTGCGATGCCTATGGCCAATATTCGGTTGCGTTTCATTCTTCGCATTCCTCCTCATCTCGGTCGGACGTACAATCGGGGTGAAATTGTAACAGGGTGCTGCAAGAGTCTACACTACCCCTAGTATTTGTAGAATAATTATATACGAACTGTGCCGCAATTGCAAGATGCTGGCTGCTTTATTTGTGGGGAATTTGGAGAAAAAGTTTTTTCGGAGAAAAAACTTTTTCCGGATGGGCGGCGATGCTGTAAAGCTTCAACAATTCGCGGCTGCTCCCCGCCCTCATCCGGCCCTCCGGGCCACCTTCACCGGCGGGGAAGGCTTTGGGTGCGTGCGGATTCGCCGGACTGTCGGCGGTTTAACCGGGAATTGATTTGGATTTAAGATTCTGCGGGAAATATCACGAAGATTTAACGTAATTCTGGACGCGCATTTGACATTCTCTTTCTATATTTATGGCAGATAAAACGAATTTGGAAAGAGGTCTGTGCGGATATGACGATTTTTAACTTTTTAACATTGCTCGGCTCGCTGAGTTTGTTCCTGTTCGGCATGAGTGTGATGGGCACGGCGCTGGAAAAGCGCGCGGGCGGGTCCTTGAAGGCCATTCTGGCGAAGCTGACGAACGGGAAATTTTCCGGGCTTCTGACGGGGCTTGCCGTTACGGCGGTCATTCAGTCGTCCTCGGCTACGACGGTCATGGTCGTGGGCTTTGTCAATTCGGGGCTTTTGAGCCTCAAGCAGTCCATTCCTGTTATCATGGGCGCGAATATCGGCACGACTGTGACAGCGTGGCTGCTGTCGCTGTCCGGCATCAGCGGGGACAGCCTGTTCGTGCAGCTGTTGAAGCCGTCGTCGTTCACGCCGGTGCTGGCTGTGATCGGCATTATTCTGTATCTGACCGCAAAGGGCAAGAAAAAGGACACGGGCCTGATCCTTCTTGGCTTCGCGACGCTGATGTTCGGCATGGAATCGCTGTCCGGCTCCGTCTCCGGGCTGCGGGACGACCCGAACTTCACGAAATTCTTCCTGTTGTTCTCGAATCCCATTCTGGGCGTTCTGGCTGGCGCAATTCTGACGGGCATTGTGCAGTCCTCGTCCGCGTCGGTCGGTATTCTGCAGGCGCTGTCCTCGACCGGGGCTGTCAGCTACGGCGCGGCGATCCCCATTATCATGGGACAGAACATCGGCACGTGCGTGACGGCCATGCTGTCCTCCGTCGGCACGAACAAGAACGCGCGGCGCGCAGCCGTCGTGCATCTGAGCTTCAATATCATCGGCACAGTCGTCTGGCTGGCGCTGTTTGAGGCTGCAAACGCGATTTTCCGCTTTGCGTTCGTCTCGACCGCTATCGATACGTTCCATATCGCACTCATTCACTCGATCTTCAATCTGCTCTGCACGCTGATGCTGCTGCCGTGCTGCGGACTGCTGGAAAAGCTGTCGTACCGGATCATCCCGGATGGCCGCAGCACCGACACCGCAACTGTTCTGGACGAGCGCCTGTTTGCAACGCCCGCCATTGCGCTCGTCAAGAGCGAGGAGCTGGCCAGGCGCATGGCTGCGGACTCCGAGCTTGCGCTGCATGAGAGCTTACAGGCCGTGCTCGGCTTTACGCCGGAACTGGCCGCCTCTGTCCGGCAGCGCGAAGACGACACCGACCGCTATGAGGACACGCTGGGAACCTTCCTCGTACATCTGGCCACGCAGCCGATGAGCGAGCAGGACAGCGTGGAATCGTCGAAGCTGCTGCATCTGATCGGCGATTTTGAGCGCATTGCAGACCACGCCGTCAACATCATCGAATCGGCGGAGGAGCTGAAGGAAAAGGGCGTTTCGTTCACAGACTCCGCAAAGCAGGAGCTGCAGACGATGCTGAACGCCGTGGGCGAGATCGTCGATCTGACGAGCCGGGCGTTCTTGCAGGACGATCTGACGCTTGCGCGGCAGGTCGAGCCGCTGGAGCAGGTCATCGACAAGCTGAAGGACGAGCTGCGCACGAATCACATCGCCCGGCTGCAGCGCGGCGAATGCTCGCTGGCCGCAGGTTTCGTACTGTCCGATCTGCTGACAAATCTGGAACGCGTGGCCGACCACTGCTCGAACATCGCGGGCTGTCTGCTCGACATGAAGAACGAGCGCATCGATCTGCACAAGTACCTCGGCGACGTCAAATCCGGCAGCAACGAATTTTTGATGCAGTACCATACGTTTGAGGAAAAATACAAGCTGGCGTAACCGCGCCGGACGCACAGACAATATCAGCACGCACCAGCGCCCCCTGTCATGTCACAGCATGACAGGGGGCGCTGCGGGTATTCACAGCAGAATGCAGATCATCCCGCCGGTGTTTTCGTTGATCATGCGGCCAAGGGTCTTTGTGAGCTTCTGCCGCGCGTCGTCCGGCATACGCATGATCTTGGCCGTGACGCCCTCGGAGACAAGCTCATAGAGCGATTTGCCGAAGATGTTGCTCTGCCAGAGCTTATCGGTGTCCTCTTCATATTCGCCGAGCAGATAGTCGATGAGCTGCTGCGATTCCTGTTCGCCGCCGACCATGGGGCTGATCTCCGTCTCGATCTGCGCGCGCATCATGTGGATGGACGGCGCGCTGGCGCGCAGCTTGACGGCGTAATTGCCGTTTTTCTTCACGATTTCCGGCTTTTCGAGCTTCAATTCCTCTGCGCCCGGCATGACGATGCCATAACCGGTCGCCTTGACCTGTTCGAGCGCGGTCTGTACCTTGTCGTAGAGCTTTTTCGTCTGCGAAAGCTCCCGCAGCATCTGCATAAGCGCCTCGTCGTCCGCGATCTCCACGCCCGCCTGTTTGGACAGCTCCTCATAGAACAGCGTTTCCGGCAGATGCAGTTCGCAGGTGACCGTGCCGGTTCCGAGATCGACCTCCCGCACGCGGAACGCGTCGACCGGATCAAGCTCCCGCAGCGACCCCATGACGCTTTCCGCCTCGCTGAGGCTCGTGAGCCTTGAGGCGCGGTCAAGCATTGCGTCATACAGGGCAGCTTTGACCGGATGATCGTCCGGCAGCGCCCGCACCCAGCTCGGCAGGAAGAACCGCAGCTCCTCGACCGGGAACGCGTACATGACCGCTTCGAGCAGCCGCGCAATATCCTGCGTCTGCATCACCGCACAGTCCATCGTCAGCGCCTGCACGCCGTATTCGGCCCGGATACGGGCGCAGATCGCGTCCGCCTGTCCCTTTTTCGCGTCCTGCGTATTGACGACGACCACGAACGGCTTGCCCGTCTTCTGCATATCCGCAATGGCGCGGGCTTCCGCCTCGCGGTAATCCTCGCGCGGGATATCCGTGACCGTTCCGTCCGTCGTGACAACCACGCCGATGGAGCTGTGGTCCTCCATGACCTTTTTGGTGCCAAGCTCCGCCGCCTGTGCCATGGGAAGCTCCTCGGAGGCCCAGGGCGTCGTGACCATGCGGGGCTTGCCGTCCTCCGTGTCGCCGACCGCGCCGGGGATCATGTAGCCCACAGAGTCGATCAGCCGCACCTGCAATGTCGTTTTTCCGTCCGGGCTGATGCGGGCGGCCTCGTTCGGGACGAATTTCGGCTCCGCCGTCATGATCGTCCGGCCCGAGCCGGACTGCGGCAGCTCGTCGGTGGCGCGTTCGCGCTCATAGACGTTTTCGATGTTCGGCAGCACGAGCTGCTCCATGAAGCGCTTGATAAAGGTGGATTTTCCCGTCCGCACAGGGCCGACGACGCCGATATAGACCGTGCCGTCCGTGCGGTCCGCGATCTGCGCGTAGATCGAACGTTGTTCCATATTCCCGCCTCCCGTCTCACATGGGGATCAGCAGCAGCCGTCCGGCGTCCGCCTCCGGCTGCGTCAGATGATTGGCCTGCTGGATCGACTGCGCCGTCGTCCGGTACTGCCGCGCAAGGTCCCAGAGCGCGGCGTTTTCGCTCATGCGCCGGATGACGACTGACGGCCGCTGCGTGTTCTGCTGCTTCGTCAGGTCGAGCGTCCCGCCGGACAGATTCTGCAGCGTCTGCCGGGAAAACGTCTGTACCTGAAAGACCGCGTCATAGCGCAGCTCGACCGCGCCGCTGCCCGCCGAGGCGTAGCCCTCCGGCTGGATCGTACACACGGCCTCGCAGAGGCCGTTTTCGCTCAGCGCTGTATGGCAGCTGACCTCCGTGCGGAACGTCTCGGCCTGCACCGCGCCGTCCGGGTCGGTATAGACGAGGTCCGCGCGCAGCGGCACATGGACGGTAACGCCGTCGTCTGTCCGCTCAAACGCCTGTGCGTCCGGGTAGACCCGGCAGTCGAGCACGGCGGCGGCCTGCACCGGGAACGAGGCGCGGACAGGCTCGCGCAGCGTCTGCGCGTCGAGGCGCATGGTGTGCTCCTGCGTTTCCCACTGCGGCTGGAACTCGCCCTTGGTCGAATATGCGTCCTCACAGAGCGTCAGCGCCTGCGGCTGCACGACCATGCACTGCGCCAGCAGCCCCGCGCCGAACAGCAGCTTCTGCGACTGCTCCGACGCGACCGGCTCCAGCTGCACGCCGGTCACGAGCAGCACCGATTCGAGCGTTTCGTCCTGATCGTAGTCGCCCTCCATCTGGCAGTACTGCGAAAACGGCACGGAAAAACTCAGCGTCCGCAGGGCGTTTTCATTGTCCAGATAAGTAATTTGCAGATTTGCGGTTCCCTTCAGGACGGCCTTGCTCCCGACCAGCCCCTGCTCCTGCACGACCGGTGTGAGCGAACAGCTGACCAGCCGTGCGATCTGCGGCCTGCCGTCCGGCAGGTTCAGCTCCTCGCTGACCTGAAACGCGCGCTCGGAAAGCTCCACAGGCGCATTCGTCTCATAGGTCTGCGTTTTCAGCTGCAGGCAGGCGGGCGGATCCTTGAGGACGCTCATGCTCTGCGTCTGCGGCTCATAGCCGTCCGCCTGAACCAGAACGCTCACGCGCAGGAGCACCTTGCGCGAGTTGATCAGGCGGCTGTCCGCGCTGCGGACGCAGCAGCGCACGAGCGTCTGCGTGTCCTCGCGCAGCTCGGCGCACTCCAGCTTGACCGTAAACGGCAGCTCGGAGGTCAGCAGCTGCAAGCCGCCCGCTTCGTCTGCGTACAGGCAGCCCGTGCGCAGCGTCCCCGTCACGAGAAGACTGCCCTCCCGGTTCGTTTTGCTCTGTACCTCCGGCTCGGCGCAGCAGATGAGCGTGCGGGAAGCGTCCGGCATACTGTCGGGTATGATGAGCTCCTGTGTCTGCTCCTGCGCAAGCGAGAGATGCGCCGTGCGATGCAGGCAGGACCATTGTTTCTGTTCAAATGCAAGCTCCATAGTCTCAACTCCTTGTATATGTTCTGGGATATATATACGCGGAGCCGGACAAGGATATGTTTCGGAAATTATTTCAGCAGCAAAAGTCCCAGCACGATCAGGATGGCCGCGATCAGCACCCGCAAAAACCACCCGCACAGCGCAAACGACAGCAAAAGTCCAACGCCTGCCCCGATCAGAAGCAGCCCGAGCCGCTCGGTCTTTACACACATAAAAAATCCCCCCTGTCAGCATACGCGGGCAGGAGGAATCTGTGCGGGTCTGAACGCGTTTTTACAGCTTCCAGCCCACGGCCTGTTCGCGGCCGGTGATGAAGCGGCGGTAGATGCCGCCCTGCGCCATCAGCGCCTCGTGTGTGCCGCGCTGGACGATCTGTCCCTTGTCCACCACGAGCGTATCCCCATCCATTCCGCCGGCATTGACATTTTGCCCGCGTACTATGAGGAGTTCCCGAAAACGCACTACCCGGAGCTTTATTTTGATCTTCCGGCAGCGTTTCAGAGCGTCGATCAGGCGACGGACTTCCCTGCCATGTCCCGGCTGCTGTTTGAGATCGAAAATTACCGGGGCGAGGGCGCGGCGGCGGCGCTTTTTACGAGGCTAGGGTGTATCTGAAAACTCCCAATGTGACCGGCAGCGAGAAATTTTTGCGCTGAGCAAGACATTTTTTCGCAGGAATACTGACGTATTTCAAGGAAAAATGGTGCAGCGCAGCGTGAAAAGATCCGCTGTCCGGGTGCGTTGGGAGTTTTCAGATACACCCTAAGGTCACGGAGGCCATTATACTGCGGCTGCACGGGAAACGCGGAGTCCGGACTGTGCGCAGGCGGGAGGACCGGCTGTCTGTGATTTTTGTTCCGGCGGGGTTGACAAGGACTGTTTCCTGTTATATAATTTGCATTATATATAATCCAGATTATATATGGAGGCACAGCGATGCCGGCAAAAGCAAAAGTTACAAGGGAAATGATCGTGGATGCAGCCTTTGCGGTTGCCCGTGAAACGGGCGCGGAAACCATCAGTGCAAGGACCGTATCGGAACGGCTGCACTGCTCCACGCAGCCCGTCATGTATCATTTCGCGACGATTGAAGAACTGAAACGGACAGTCTATGCGAAGGCGGACCAGTACCATTCGGACTATCTGATGCGGATCAAAAAGCCGCAGAAGGGCGCTGCGCTTGGGATCGGAATGAATTATATCCGCTTTGCGATCGAAGAGCCGCATCTGTTCCGGTTCCTGTTTCAGTCGGATTACTTTAACGGAAGCACGCTGCTGGAGCTGATCGACGCCGAGGCGCTTACCCCTGTTCTTTCGGCAATGCAGGGAGCGCTGGGAATCGGCATGGCGCAGACGAAGCAGGTCTTTTTGACCGTTTTTCTGTTTGCGCACGGGTATGCAAGCATCATCGCCAATAATTCGATGAAATACGATGAAGCGGTCATCGATTCGCAGCTGCAGCAGGCGTACCGGGGCGCGATATTGGCCGCGCGGGAGGACGCAATATGAAGCCATTTGGCGGATTCGGCGAGGTGTGGTATAAATGACGGAAAATCTGCAAACAAAATCAGATTGGCTCTGCTGCCCCAAATGCGGCGGCAAGACAAGAACGCAGATACGCTCACATACGGTGCTGGAGGATTTTCCCCTGTTCTGCCCAAAGTGCAGATATACCTGTGTGATCCGTTTCAAGGACGGTAAAATCGAAGATATTAAACTGCCAGACGCTTAGACGCAGTGCAGACCGGGGAATCGGTTCTCACTGCGTCTATTTGTGTTCACGGCATTCAGGAGGAACCCATGAACTACATCCATATCACAAAAGAAAACCTTGACAAAGAGCATATCTGCTGCGCGATGTCCGGCAAGCAGAGCCTGGCGAAAAAGGAATGGCTCCGGCAGCGCTTCGACGAGGGACTTGTTTTTTACCGCAGCGAGGAGCGCGGCAAGTGCTTTATCGAATATATTCCCGCAGAAAACGCATGGGTGCCCATTGAAGCAGCGGGATATCTCTATATCAATTGCCTGTGGATCGCAGGCGCGATGAAGGGGCACGGATATTCGACCGACCTTTTGAACGAGTGCATCCGGGATGCCAGAGCGCAGGAAAAGAACGGCGTCTGCATCCTGTGCGCCGAGGGACGGAAGCGGGAATTTCTCGCCGACCCGAAGTATCTGGCCTACAAGGGCTTCCGGACAGCTGATATCTCCGACTGCGGGATCAGCCTGATGTATCTGCCCCTTGTGCCGAACGCCGAACCGCCGAAATTCAGGGACTGTGCCAGACATCCCAAGGCAGACGGAGACGGCTTTGTCCTTTATTATACCGATCAGTGCCCGTTCACCTGCTACTGGGTGCCGCGGGTGCAGGAGACAGCGAAGGAACACGGCATTCCGTTCAAAGCAATCCATATTACCGACAGGGACTCTGCGCAGAATGTCCCCGCGCCGGTCACGACCTATGCCCTGTTCCGGGATGGGCAGTTTTTGACGCAGAGCATTCAGTCAGACAAGAAATTTCTGGCGCTGGCAGGCGTTCGGGACTGAGCCGCCGGGCATCGGAGGAAGAAATCCACGGAGGAAGATCGGATGAAAAACAGCGCGCTGGTCGTGATCGACCTGCAAAATGATATTACGAAGCACTACAGAGAGATCATTGACCCCGTCAATGCGGCAATTGACTGGGCCGTCCAAAAGGAACTGTGGGTCATTTACATACAGCACAACAACCTGTCCGCCGGAACGAGGACCTTCAAACCCGGCACGCGCGGCGCAGAGCTGGTGTCGGAGCTGAACGTCGTTTCCGGTCATATCTTTACGAAGTCAAAAAGCAATGCACTGACCAGCGAGGCGTTCGCCGCTTTTATTCAGGAGCATGGGATTTCCGAGTTTTACATTGTCGGGGCAGACGCGGCGGCCTGCATCAAATCCACCTGCTTCAACATGAGGAAAGGCGGATATGCCGTCCACGTGCTGTCGGACTGCATCACAAGCTATGATAAAAAGAAGCTGCCGGAGATGCTTGCGTATTATGAGAGTAAAGGCTGCTCTATCACAGAGCTTTCTGACGCCATGCAGGCATATGCAGAGAATGGAGATATTGAACATGAAAAAGCTGTATGAGAAAAGCGAACCGACCTTTGCGCTTGTGTGGATCGCGGTTTACTGCGTTCTGCAATCGCTTGCGAATCCGCTCAACGAGATCATCGGCACTGCATACGCCGCAAGCGCTGCTTTCTGTGTTTTGCAGACCATTGTTCTTTTTGTCTTTATCCGGAGAAACGGCCTGCAGAAGCGGTACGGGCTTTGCAGATCCTCTGTTCCCGCCCGCCGCTTCCTTTACTATGTGCCGCTTGTGATTCTGGCGTCGGGGAACCTCTGGAACGGCGCTGCGCTCACCTGTTCGCCCGCAGAAACGGTCTGCCGGGTCGTTTGTATGCTCTGCGTCGGGTTTTTGGAGGAGGTGATCTTCCGGGGTCTGCTGTTTACGGCCATTGCAAGGAACAATATCAAATCCGCCGTTATCATCTCAAGCGTGACGTTCGGCATCGGGCATATCATCAACCTGTTCAACGGCAGCGGGATGGAGCTTGTCAGCAATCTGTGCCAGATCGTCTTTGCGATCGCGGTCGGCTTCCTGCTGGTCACGATCTTTTCCCGCGGCGGCAGTCTGCTCCCCTGCATCCTCGTCCATTCCGCCATCAACACGCTCGGCACGTTTGCAAATGATGCAGAGCTTACAATGCAGACGCAGCTTCTGCATCTTGCCGCTCTGATCCTGCTCACGGTCGGATATACCCTGATCCTGACACGGACGCTTCCGCGGAATACGGAGCAGGTGTAACACACGCAAGCTGGACAGCGCGCGCATACAGGAACAGTACGAGCGCCTCCTGCCGGACTTCTCTTCCGACACCGGCTGGCGCGTGAGCCTGGCCCCGGACGGAACTCTGGCGCTCACGGCGCTCGACCCGGAGCATGGCGCATCCATCTATTACGCGCATGCCGTGATGCTCGAGCCGATGATCTTCCGCATCGTGGACCTGCCCATCGGAACGAATTGAAGCAATGCGGTCTTCGGCGCAGACTGATGCGGGCGGGGAGCAGCTGTGTTTCGCTTGGCCTCTTCAAGCATTCGATACTGCTGGTGCATATGTATTCGCCGTGAATTTCTGTAAAACCAGTGCACCCCGCCGGGCGGACAGAGCCGTCCGCCCCTACGCAGACCTTGAAAATCCTGCACAAAAAAATGAAGGAACAACTGTTTTTGACAGAGTGAACGCCGCTGGCCTCTCGGCCAGCGGCGTGTTTTGGTTCTTGCTCAGCTGCGCTGCTTTGCCTGACGCAGGGCGAGGATGCGGTTCATTTCGTTGGATACGATCATGTAGCCCTCGTCGACGCCCATGCCGGGCTTGGCAAGGATCTGCACCGGCTGGGTCGCCATGGCGCAGTGGACGCAGACCTGGGCCGAGCGGTCCGTTTCGTTGCAGGTGCCGCCCTGATAGGCGCCGATGCCATGCGCCTTGCAGTAGAGCACTGCCTCAATGGTATTGTTGATGCCGCCGAGGTCGGGCGTCTTGATCTGCACCATATGACCGGCTCTGCGGTCGGCAAATTCCCGGATATCCTCGAGCGTGTTGCACCATTCGTCAGCGACCAGCTCGACCTGAATGCCGCGGCGGTCAAGCTCCGCCGTCAGGCCCGCAAGCGCAACGATCTGCGTTTCGCGGTCGCAGTCGCAGTCCATCGGCCCTTCGATGCGCAGATGGAAGGGCTTTGCCGCCTGCTCCAGCTCCGCAAGATAATCGGCCATGGCAGCATAGTTGTTGTTTCCGAACGCCGCGCCGATGGTGCCGTAGACGTCGATGTGCAGGACGGGCTGATAACTCTCGTCCGCGCGCATGGTCAGGATGCGGTCACGGAGCCATTTGACGTACTCCAGCAGCTTTTCGCCGTGCTCGCCGAGCTTGGTCTGCACGTTGTTGATGAGCGCGTGCGGCAGCACCTGCGCGCGCTTGATGATCATCTTGTCGGCGTTGTCATAGCGGTCGTCGCCGGACTGCGTAAAGATGGGGATCGGCGTCTGGCTGACCGTGCAGCCGTATTCGTCCGCGACGACCTCGCACATCAGGCGTCCCGTCGCCTTGGCGACTGCGTCCAGAATGGCCTGCGAGACACCGTAGCGGATGGCCGTATGCAGGCGCTTGCCGTTTACCTCGATGGCCTCCATCTGCGCGCACAGGCCGCGGAAATCATCTGCCTCCCGGCCCAGCAGCATCGGGCGGACATACTGCTCGATGATGGGGATAAAGTCCTTTGCCAGAAACAGCGGGTCGCGTCCGCCCGCGCCGGAATACTGCACCGCCGCGCAGTCGCCGAAGGCGATCTGGCCGTCTTCCAGAACGATCATGACCGAGACGGCCTCGCCCTTCATGCGCACGGCGGAAAAGCCCTCCGTGACGGGCTGGCCGATGTAAAACATACCGTCGTGACCCGCGCCGCGCTTGATGGCGCGCTGGTCATCAAAATAAAACCCCGTGCTGCCCGCAGCGCAAACAACATCCTTGATTTTCATGTTCTGTTCCTCCTGTTCCTTTATCTGGGCCGCCCGACCAGACGGCCCTTGCTGATGGCGTAAACATCGTCGGTCACCATCTGGAATGTCGCTTTCCGATGCTCAAACGCAGCGCGTTCCGCGATTTTTCCCATATGATAATCCCGAAGCTCCTTTGTAAACGGGAGATTGCCCATGTTCATGATGCGCACCGCGCCGTCGTTGTCGCGGCACGGCAGCATCTGACCGGCATTGAAGCGGCAGGGCGCGAACGGAACGTCCAGAACGCCCGCCTTTACGCCGCGGCACGCGCCGAGCGCGATATCGCCCATGCCAAGCTCGAAGCACTTGTCGACGATGCAGCGCGTTTCCTGCCGGATGATCTCCATTTCCTCGTCCAGATGCGTGTTGGCAAACGTCTGCTCGGTCATCATGCTGACGACCTGCCGTGTGCAGCGCAGCCCCTGCGCGTTCGCCTCCATCGTCGGGATGCCGATGGCCTCGTGCGGGCTTTTGACGATGACCTTCGTGGCCTTGGAAAGCGCCGCGATCAGCGCGCCGGTCGAGATGACGCCGAACGCCTTTGCCTCGTCCGCCGGGAAGCCGCCCATCCACTGGTGCAGCACCGTCGTGACAACTACGTCGTGATAGCCGTACTTTGCAAGATATTCCTCCGTCAGCTCCTCAAGTGTGCGGACTGCGGCGATGTCCTGGATCAGGTTGCCGCACTGGCCGTAGCCGACCGTGATGTTTTTCACGCCCTGCTCCGCCGCAAGCAGCGCCTCGATGATGGCGACCGCGTGGGAAATGCAGGGCGGCACGAGCGTGCCGGTCAGCGGCCCATACGGCTCACGGTTGATGGAAACGCCCATTTCCTCATACAGGCCGGTCAACCGGTCGACGTACTGCCAGTTGGCGATGGTCGTCTCCATCGGGACGTTTTTGCAGTAGGGCAGATTGTAGGAGATGCCGCCGCCCTCGTAGCTGGTGAAGCCGCCCGCGTAGGCGATCTCGGTCAGAAGCCGGGCGTCGGGGGTGCCGTGGCGCACCTGCACCGGCACATTGACGCTCTCCACGACTCTCCGGCAGCCGGAAACACCGTGGTTGACGGCCGGGAAGCCGTTGAGCATGGCGCGGCCCTCCTCCTTGGAGGCCTTGATGCCCTCCTCGGCCTCGTGATAGCGGTTCTGGCGGGTGTAGCTGTCGATGGTGGTCGGCAGCAGATCTGCCTCGCCCTCTTTTTCCAGATACTGCATGAGCTTGATGTGCTCCTCAAGCACCGGCACACCGGCACGCGGCTGGATGAGCGTCCTGTGCTCCTTTTTCGCTTCGATCAGTCTGGCGGAAAAATTGCGGCTCGGCTTCTGCTGCTTCTGATACGCCGCGGCCTCCGTCAGATCGACGTCCCGGCCCGTCGGCCACTGCTGCAGAACCTCCTGCCGCATTGCCATGAATTCCCCTTCCGGGATCTTTCTGTTCTGAATTTCCATCAGTTGATCTCCTCTTTCATGATTTGGAGCGCGATCTCCGGCTCGCTCTGCGCAAGCAGGCCCATCGCCGCCAGAATATAACGTTTGTCCAGAATGATATCCGCCTTTTTCGGACGGAGCGACGCAGGCGCAGCCGGGTCGCAGCAGGCAAAGCGCGCGATCTGCCGCGCCCGCTGCGAATGGATGAGGCTCCCGCCCGTCACGACGACCCTGCGCACCTCGCTCAGATCCTTTCCGCTCTGCACGAAGGTCTGTCCGAGCATCGTATACGTTTCCTCAAGCGTACCGGCGTGGCGCATCACGGCGGTCTGCACGGCCATGGAGGCGACCGCATAATCAAGCATCTCCAGCTCCGTATCGTGCTCCGGCAGCGTCTGCGTATTGTGCGCAAGCAGCTGCACGAGCGCCTCCACCCGCTCCGGCGAAAGCCCGGAAAGCTCCGCCAGCCGCTGCGCGCCCGCCGCAGCCAGCACGCCCTCGATGGAATAGCGCATACCGATATCGCCCTCGACCGTCCGCTTGACATACGGCTCCGGCAGACCCTTGTAGACCCGGTTCATCTGCCGGGGCATCCCCTCGGCAATGGAATAGATGTCCGTCGTCGCGCCGCCGACATCCACACCGATCAGCTCCCCGATGCCGGGCGTTTTGTCCGTTCCCTTCGCCAGCAGCGTCATGGCCTGCATGACCGCCGCAGGCGTCGGCATCATCGGGCCGCTCATCTGCTCTGCCGCGGCGTTCAGGCCCTTTGCCTGCACGATGCGGCGCAGGAAAATGCTGCGGATGGTCTTCTGCGTGTCCTCCGTTTTGAGCACGCCGAATTTCGGCATGACGTTTTCGCAGACGGATACCTCGAAGCCCTCCAGCGCCTTCCGGCACTGCTGCATGGCCGTGCGGTTGCCCGCGAGAACGATTGGGAACTGCGGGCGGATCGCGGCGAGCATCTGCGCGTTATGAATGACGCAGGCGCTGTTGCCGCCGTCCGTGCCGCCGACCAGAAGAAAAATGTCCGGGTTCACGCGCTGAATGGTTTCCAGATCGTCCTGCGTCAGCTCGAATGAAAACTGCCCGACGATCTTTGCGCCCGCGCCGAGGCTTGCCAGCCGCGCGGCCTCCATCGTCAGCTCCGGCACAAGTCCGCTGACCATCATCCGCAGGCCGCCCGCCGCCGAGGAGCAGGCATACGACTGCGCAAATGTCAATGGCCCCGTCTGCGCAAGCAGCGCGTCCAGCGCCTTCTGAAAACCGATGCGCACATCCGAAGCGACCGTTGTATATGCCTGCGCCGTGCCGAGAAGCTTGGCTGCGTCCAGATCAACGGCAGTCAGCTTCGTGTAGGTGCTGCCGAAATCCGTCAACAATACTGGCTTCATTGCGGTCCCTCTTCGGGATACAGGATCTCCCGCAGCGCGGCGATGGTCGTTTCCGGCGGCGTACCGGGCGGGAAGGCCCGGTCAAAGCCCATGGCCTTGAAGCGCTTTTCCACGTCCGCGAAATCCTGCTTGCCGACGACGATATTGCCGCCGACGAGCAGCGGAATTCCGGCAAGACCGGCCTCGTCGCACTTTTCCCGCATGCCGCGGCAGTCCAGCTCCCCTTGACCGTAAAGCGAGGACACCACGATAGCGTCCGCGTCCGCTTCGATCGCCGCCTCGATATACTCCTCCTGCGAAACCATGACACCCAGATTCACAACGTCAAAGCCCGCCTCGGTGAACGCGTGATAGAGGATCTTGTTCCCAACCGCGTGTACGTCCGCGCCGATGACGCCGATGATGAGTACCTTTTTCCGTTCTTCGTTCATAGCTGCACCTCATACTCCGCTGCCGCACGCTTCACGCTGCCGCATACTGTCAAGATAGTTCTGTCTTCCGATCTCATAAAGGTTATTGCCCTCGCTGTCGATGATGACCGTCACGGGGAAATTCTCGACATACAGCCGCCGCACGGCCTCCGGGCCGAGGTCGGGATAGGCGACGACCTCCGCTTTTTTGATGCACTGGCTCAAGAGCGCGCCGCAGCCGCCGGTCGCGCCGAAATAGACGGCGCCGCAGGCGCGGATCGCCTCTATGACCGCCTCGCTGCGCTTGCCCTTGCCGATCATGCCGGTCAGACCCTGACGCAGCAGCGCCGGACTGTAGGCGTCCATGCGGTAGGAGGTCGTCGGCCCGGCCGAGCCGATCGCCTGTCCCGGCTTTGCCGGCGTCGGGCCGACAAAATAAATAACAGCGCCGCGAATATCAAACGGCAGGGGCTGCCCCGCTTCGAGCAGCGTGCAGAGGCGCTTGTGCGCGGCGTCACGCGCGGTGTAGAGTTCGCCCGTCAGCAGGCACATATCGCCTGCGCGCAATGCGCGCGCTGCCGCGCTGTCAAGGGGAGTTTTCAGTTTGATCGCCATCTCAAAGCACCTCCGTTACATGGCGCGTCACATGGCAGTTGAGATTCACCGCCACGGGCAGGCCCGCGATATGCGTCGGGCTGGTCAGGATGTTGACTGCCAGCGCCGTCGTCCTGCCGCCGAAGCCCTGCGGGCCGATGCCGAGCGCGTTGATGCTTTCCAGAAGCTCCTGCTCCAATGCCCGGTAAAACGGGTCTTCGTTCGGCGTATCCAGCTCGCGCAGGAGCGCCTGCTTTGCCAGCAGCGCCGCTTTGTCGAACGTGCCGCCGATCCCCACGCCCACCACGATGGGCGGGCACGGGTTCGGGCCAGCGTCCTGCACGGTCTGCAAAACGAAGCGCTTGACGCCCTCCAGCCCGTCGGACGGGCGGAGCATGGCGATCCGGCTCATGTTTTCGCTGCCGAAGCCCTTGGGAGCGACGGTGATTCTGATCTGTTCGCCGGGGACAAGGTCAAAATAGAGCATGGCCGGGGTATTATCGCCCGTGTTGACGCGGTCAAACGGGTCGCGCACGACGGACTTGCGCAGCCAGCCCGCCGCGTAGCCTCTTCGCACGCCCTCCTGCACGGCGGCCTTGAGGTCGCCCGCGATATGTACCTCCTGTCCGATCTCCAGAAACACGCAGGCCATGCCGGTGTCCTGGCAGATCGGCTGGGCGTTGGCGGCGGCAAGCTCCGCGTTCTCTAAAATCTGCCGCAGGATCTCCTGCGCCGCGGGCCACGGCTCTGCAGCCTGCGCGCTTTGCAGCTGCCGCAGCACATCCTGCGGCAGGTCATAATTGGCGCGGATGCACATCTGCGCCACGGTACTGGTCAGAAGCTCCGCCTGTATTTCTCTCATATTCCGCTCCTATTGTCCGTTTGACGGATCGTGTCCAGCAGCTCTCCGTCGCGCGAGATCACCCTTGCGACCACCCGGTCCGATACCGGAAGCGGTGCAGGAACACCTGTGATGCGCTCGGCGCGCTCTTTCAGCTCGTGAATGTCCACGACGGGAAGCCCCGCCGCCCGGAGGCGTTCGCGCAGTTCCGTGTTTTTCGGGTTGACCGCGACGCCCGCCTGCGTCACGAGTACGTCCACATCCTGTCCGGGCGTGGAGATGCAGGTCACGCAGTCGCGCACGATGGGCAGCCGTCCCCGGAACAGCGGCGCGGCGATGAGCGCGAGCTTACTGCCGGCAGCCGCGTCGCTGTGGCCGCCGCTGCCACCCATGATGGAGCCGTTGGAATCCGTGTGGACGTTGATATTGAACGAAGTGTCGATCTCTGTCGCGCCGAGCACGGCAACATCCAGCGAGTCGACCGCCGCGCTCCGGCAGCCGGGGCTGGCGTACTGCTCCGCCGATACTTCGCAGTGGCAGGGATTTTCGCGGATGGAGGCCACGGCCTTCAGATCGAAGCACTGCACATCCAGCAGCGCCCGGAACAGTCCCTCGTTCAGCATATCGACCAGCAGGCCGGTGATCCCGCCCTGCGCGTAGCTGCCGTGAATGTTCTGCTGCTTCATGATTTTTTCCAAATACATTGCCGTCGCCAGCGACGCGCCGCCTGCGCCCGTCTGGAAGGAAAAGCCATCCTTGAGAAGACCGGAGCTGGCAATGACCCGCGCGGCGGTCTGCGCGATGGTGATCGCGACGGGATTGCGCGTCATGCGGGTCGTGCCGGAGACGATTCCGGCGGGGTCACCGATGGCGTCCACGGCGACGACATAATCCACGTAAATTTCCGGGATCGACCAGCCGCAGAGCGGATACGGCACAAGTTCATCGGTGATAACAATGACCTTTTTCGCGTACTGCGCGTCCGGGAACGCATAGCCCAGCGAACCGCAGGCCGATTTTCCGACCTTGCCCGTGCAGTTGCCCATCGTGTCGCTGCTTGGCGCGGCGATGAATGCAACGTCGATTGGGGTTTCGCCGCCTGCAATATCGCGCGGGCGGCCGCCGTGCGTCCGGAACTCCACGGGCTGGTCCATGACGCCCCCCGAAATGGCGCGGCCAAGTCCGGCGGACATATAGTTGGTCAGCAGTCTGCTGACCGTTCCGTTTTTGATATGCTCCAGCATCGGCAGGTGCACGTCGAACAGCGCGCTGGCGTTGACCGTCAGATCGCGGATGCCCATGGCGCTGATCTGCTCCATGACCATGTTGACGACATAGTCGCCGTTTCGCAGATGGTGGTGAAACGAGACGCACATCCCGTCCTGCAGGCCGGAAAGGCGGATCGCCTCACGCAGAGAGGAAACGACCTTGGACTCCTTCATTGCAGCGTACCTCCCTCCGCAAGAATTTCTTCCGCTGCGGCCAGCGTCTGTCTGGCCCGCGCGGCGATCGGCGCGTCGATCATCTTTCCGCGCAGCGCTACCGCGCCCTTTCCGCAGCGCTTTGCGTCCTCAATGGCCGCAAGCACCTCTCTGGCATAGTCTGTTTCGGCCTGCGAGGGGCTGAAGCAGCGGTTGATCGCGTCCAGATGCCGGGGCGAGATGGCCGCCTTGCCGGTAAAGCCCAGGCTGCGGGCAAGGCGGCTGTCGGCTTCGATGCCTTCATCGTCATTCACGTCGGTGAAGGGGGTGTCGTAGACATCAATTCCGGCGGCGTGCGCCGCTGTGACGAGGCGCGTCCGGGCATAGAGGATCTCAAGGCCCTCCTTTGTCCGGCTGCAGTGCAGGTCGGCGCTCAGATCCTCCGCGCCGAGAAACAGTGCCCGCACACGCGGGGAGGCCGTCGCGATCTCGAATGCGTTTTCCACGCCGAGCGCCGTCTCGATCAGCGCGATGAGGCCAATTGTGCCCGGCTCCATGCCGCAGCGGCGTTCGATTTCGCCGATGGCGGCGTCGCAGCCGCAGACGGTCTGCCGCGACGCGGTCTTCGGGAGCATGATGTAATCCGGCCTCTGCGGCACGATGGCCTCTAAATCCTGTGCAAACAGCGGCGTGTCCGCCGCATTGACGCGGACGATGATCTCGCTGCGGCAGCGCTCCACATTCGTCACCGCGTATTTGACCAGTATGCGCGCCGCGTCCTTTTCATCGGGCGATACGGCGTCCTCCAGATCAAATATGATGGCGTCCGCGCCGAAAAAGCCGCAGCTTGTCATCATTTTCGGGTTATTTCCGGGTACAAAGAGCATGGAACGTCTCATGCGGTCCCTCCTTCCGCCCGTGCGAGCGCGGCTTCCAGCCGGGCACGCAGGATCCAGTCGAGCGCGCCGTGGTCGTCTACGGCAATCTCTCCCTGCTGCACGTCTGCGGCGCGCAGAACGCTGTGCACCGTCTGCTCGATCGCAGCGCCGAACTGCAATCGGACGGTCGACGCGATCCGCAGCTCAAGCGTTTCAGCGGGCCGCACCGTGACCAGTACGTCCGCCGACTCCGCCGCTCCGGCAGAAGCCTCGTTTCGGATAACCACCAAAATTCCCCCTTGTATGTTTTTCAATATTTCATGCTGCTTGCAGCAGATTTTCCTTGATTAAAGCGGGCTTTATCCTCTATACTGAAAGAAAACGGCACAGGAGGCAAAACGCCCATGACGACAAACGCGATTCAGAGCAGCCATATCTACAGCACGTATTTTGCTCCCCGCGGCCGCAGCCGGATCTACACGCTCGGTATGCAGATCGCGCAGCTTTATCTTTCGCCCTTCGACCAGATCATCGGCTTCATCGGGGAAGCCGGCTCCGGCAAGAGCGTGCTCATCAAGGGAATGTTCCCCGGCATCGAGCTTACGAACGACGACGACGGCGTCAACGTCCGCCCGCTCCCGCTTCTGGAGCAGGAGTATGAAACGGGCTTTTTCACGCCGCACACCTACCATCTGGACATCCGCTTCGAGACGGGCTTCCATCAGCTCTCGGAGCTGGCGGACGCCGTCCGGCTGGCTGTCCGGCGCGGCAAGCGCATCATCATCGAGCATTTTGACCTGATCTATCCCCTGCTCGGCGTCAACGCGAATCTGCTCATCGGCGTCGGCGAGCAGATCGTCATCACGCGGCCGAACCTCTTTGGCCCTCTGCCGCAGGAGCTGTGCGACATCGTCTATCCGTCGCTTGCCTATCGCCTCATGGCGCACAGCGCGGAGGATCTGTGCGAATACGCCATGACGCAGGAGCAGATGCTTGCGTGCAGCCACGGCGATATCCGCCACGGCTTCGTGCTCGAATTCAACGAGCACCAGCCGGATATCGATATTCCCACGCTCGAAGCGCGCGTCAACGAGCTGATCCGGCAGGATCTGCCCATCGACTACTATGACGAGAGCCACATTCTGCTCGGCGGCGCACAGCACTACTGCACTGGGCCGCGCACCCATGTGCGCTCAACAGGCCGCATCATCGGCTTCCGGCTGCTCGATCATTTCATCTACGACCACTTCCACAAGACGTATATGCTGGTCGGCTGTGTCGGAGACGATTCTGAGGAAAACATCCGGAAGCTCGAAACAATCCACGGGTGAGGTGTTGGGTTATGCAGCGCACCTGCATACCTGGTTGTAGGGGCCGATGCCCACATCGGCCCGTTGGGAAGTTACGAATGTGCCGAAGATTTCCGTTAAAACGGTGCATTCTGCCGGGCCGACGTGGGCATCGGCCCCTACAGTGTGCTGCGCAAATCTGCGGCTGCCCAACGGGCGGAGCAGAGCCCCGCCCCTACCAACTGTGTTCAAGGCAGGCTGCTTTTTGCATAAAAACCGAGTTTCCTTGCGGAACAGGCAATGTCCGGATGGGCATTGCCTGTTCTTTTGTCTAAACGACGTTTCCTTTTTTGATTACCGTATCGACCAGATTGCTGCCAAGGCGGTAGCAGATATAGTCCAGATCCTCTGCGTTCCAGATGAGAATGTCCGCCTGCTTGCCCGGCTCGATGGAGCCGATGCGGTCGGCGCGGCAGATGGCGGCGGCGCCGTTGAGCGTCACCGCGGTCAGCGCCTGCTCGGGCGTCAGCCGGTAGCGCAGGCAGCCGAGGCTGATGACCAGCTGCATATTGAGGCACGGGCAGGAGCCGGGGTTGAAGTCCGTCGCCATGGCGACCGGAACACCGGCCTGCACCATATCCTGTACGGGCGCGTAGGCCGCGCCCAGATAAAAGCTTGTTGCGGGCAGGCAGCAGGCGACCGTGCCGCCCCTTGCCATGGACGCGATGCCGGACGGCGGGCAGACGATCAGATGCTCTGCCGAGACGGCCCCGATCTCGCCTGCCAGCTCACTGCCGCCGATGGCCTCGATCTCGTCCGCGTGGATCTTGGGCCGCAGCCCGTGCTGTCTGCCGGTGAGCAGGATGCGGCGGGATTCCTCGGCGGAAAAAACGCCCTTTTCGCAGAACACATCGCAGAATTCCGCAATGCCCTGCTCCCGTACTGCCGGAAGCATTTCCTCACACAGAAGCTCCAGATAGCCCTGCCGGTTGTCCCGGTAGGCTTCCGGTACGGCGTGCGCGCCCATAAAGGTCGCAGCAAGATCCATCACATGATGCTTTTGCAGGTTTCCGATCACGCGCAGCGCTTTGCATTCTTCCCCGGTCGACAGGCCGTAGCCGCTCTTGGCCTCTGCGGTCGTCGTGCCAAAGCGGAGCATTTCATCCAGCGCGGCGGAGGCCTTCGCCTCCAGCTGTTCCTCGCTTGCCGATTGTGTTGCACGCATGGTGGACAGGATGCCGCCGCCTGCGGCGAGGATGTCCAGATAGCCCGCGCCGTGCAGCTTGAGCGCCAGCTCGTTCTGCCGCCAGCCGCCGAAGATCAGATGCGTGTGCGCGTCGACCAGACCGGGCGTGACCAGCTTCCCTCCGGCGTTGATCGTCTGCGCGTCGGCAGCCGCAGGCGCTGCGCCGGTCCCGACCTGCGCGATCAGATCGTTCTCGATCAGGATCCATGCGTTTTTCAGGATGCAGATCTCGCCCTGTGCCCTGCCGCCCCGCGCGGCGGTTCCCTGCGGCGTGGCCAGCATACCGATGTTGGTGATCAGCGTTCTTTTCATTGCCTGTTCCTTTCCCGGTCAGCGCTCCAGCTGCGCCACAGCCTGCTCGACGACGGCGCTGCCCGCCACGTAGGGCATTGTGATGTGGTCCTGCCCGGCGTAAAGCTCGTTATATTCCGCCGCCGTCGTCATGGCGTGCTCATTGCAGGCCCAGCTGCGGCGGGCGACGCCGACCATGGTGTCCCACGGCATTGCCATGCGGAGGATGGTATCGACGCGCTCCGAGCCGTCGAGCACCATGCCGAAGCCGCCGTTGATGGCGCGGCCAATGCCCGTGCCGCCGCCGTTGTGCAGGGCGATGTAGCTCATGCCGCGCGCGGCGTTGCCCGCATAGCACTGCGTTGCCATTTCGGCCATGATATTCGAGCCGTCCTTGATGTTGGACGTCTCGCGGAACGGCGCGTCCGTTCCGCCGGTATCGTGATGGTCGCGGCCAAGGATGACCGGGCCGATCTCCCCGTTGCGAACCATTTCGTTGAATTTAAGCGCCAGATTCATGCGCCCCATCGCATCCTGATAGAGAATGCGGCACTGTGTACCGACGACGAGCCGGTTCTTCTCCGCGTCGCGCACCCAGACGTAGTTGTCGTAGTCCTGATAGCGCCGGTTGTGCGTGCGGATATATTCTGCGGCGGCCATGTCGGTCTTGTGCAGATCCTCCGGCTTCCGGCTCAGGCAGCACCAGCGGAACGGGCCGTAGCCGTAGTCAAACAGGCACGGGCCAAGGATATCCTCAACGTAGGACGGGAACACAAAGCCGTCCAGATCGTTTTCGCCGTTTTTGCAGACCGCCTTCACGCCGGAATCATAGACCGCCTTCAGGAAGCTGTTGCCGTAGTCGAAGAAATAGGTACCCCGGTCATGGAATTTGCAGATCATCTCATAGTGGTGCTGCAGCGTTTGATCGACCAGCGCGCGAAACGCCTCCGGCTCCTCGGCCAGCATCCGCGTGCGCTCGGCAAAGCTCAGGCCCTGCGGGCAGTAGCCGCCGTCATACGGCACGTGGCAGGAGGTCTGGTCGCTCATCAGGTCGACGTGCACCTGCTTTTCGTACAGATATTCCAGCAGATCGACGATATTGCCGTGGTAGGCGACTGCGCACGGCTCGCCGTTTTTCTGGTGTGTCCGGGCGATCTCCACCGCCTCGGCCAGATCCGATGTTCTGTGGCTGACCCAGCCCTGCGTGAAGCGCGTATCGATACGGGAATCGTCGACCTCGGCGATGATGGACGCCGCACCGGCGATCTCCGCCGCCTTGCCCTGTGCGCCCGACATCCCGCCAAGGCCCGCCGAGACGAACAGCCGTCCGGCCAGATCCTTATCGTTCGGAATGCCGAGAATGAGGCGGCCTGCGTTCAGAAGCGTGTTGAACGTGCCGTGGACGATGCCCTGCGGGCCGATATACATCCAGCCGCCCGCGGTCATCTGGCCGTAATTCGCCACGCCAAGCGCGGCAGCGCGGTTGAAGTTCTCCTGATCGTCGAACGTGCCGACCATCAGGCCGTTCGAAATGATCACGCGCGGGGCCAGCCTGTGGCTGTGGAACAGGCCGAGCGGATGGCCGGACATGACGACGAGCGTCTGCTCGTCCGTCAGCTGTTCGAGGTATTTCTTGATCAGGCGGTACTGCATCCAGTTCTGGCAGACCTGGCCTGTCTCGCCGTAGGTCGTCAGCTCGTAGGGATAAAGCGCGACGTCGAAGTCCAGATTGTTGTCGATCATGACCTGAATCGCGCGGCCCTCGATGCAGCGGCCTTTATATTCGTCAATTGGCTTTCCGTAGATCGCGCCCGCAGGACGGAAGCGGTAGCCGTAGATACGGCCATGCTCGGCCAGCTCCTGCGCAAATTCCTTTGCCATCTGCGCGTGGTGATCGGGATGGATGTAGCGCAGCGCATTTTTGATCGCCAGCGCCTGATCCGCCCGGCTCAGGTGCGATTCACGGCGCGGTGCGCGGCGATAGCGCGGGTCTATTTCCGGGTATTTCGGCAGTTCGTAATCAAGTTGCAAGGTTTCAGTATGTTCCAGCTGCATCGTGATCTCCCCCATTGATGATATTGTAACAGCTTCTTTTGCATTTTTCAATTCATTCTTGCGTGAATGCAGGAATTCCTGCGTCATTTTTTCTCCGGCCAGATCTCCGCCAGCATACAAACGCCCGGATATTCGCCGGAAACGCGCAGCTGCACGCAGCCGCAGAAGCGCAGCACGGCGCAGTCGGTCTGCGAAAGCCGCAGCTGCCGCCCGTCCGCCGTCAGCGTAACGCCGCCGCGCACGCAGTAAATAACCGCCGTCTGCTCTTCCCAGCAGTCCTCCGCACCGGCCTGCAGGCAGGCCGCCTGCCCCGCGCCGGTGCGTATAGGCCGTATGCGGCCGCAGCAGACGCCCTTGCGCAGCATCAGGTTAAAATCCGTGCAGGTGCCGCATGAACGCGTCTCGTCCGCGCCGTCGAAGACGTGCGGCGTGAACGGATGCAGCGTCAGCTCGCCGCCGCCGTTGTGCCGCAGGCGGAGCTGGCCGTCCAGAATCGCCAGATGGCGCGCATAGTCCGGCAGCCGCGTAAAGACCGATTCCTCCGCCCTGACCACGGCAGAGCTTACGCGCCAGTCAAAGCTGCGCGCGGCATACTGCGCCTGCGGCGGCCAGATCGCCAGCTGCGTCGTCACGCCGCCGGCCCAGGTGGATACGGTATAGTCCGCCTGCCGGAGTATCTGTATCCTCATCCCTCGCTGCATACGGCCAGCATCGCCGCGTAGCAGCGGTCGGCGCGCGGAAGGCCGGTATCGAGCAGCTTCTGTCCCGCTGCGCGCGCACCGGCGGCAAACGCGGCGTCGTGCAGGGAGCCGGTATTGATGCACACGTTCAGCCACGCGCCCTGCATCCCTGCGCGGAGGCTGAGGCAGGCGACGCCAAAGTCGCTGGCCGCTGTTGCGTTCGTCTTGCCCAGAAGGCTCTCCAGCAGCTCCAGGCCCTCCGCACACAGCTGCATCACGGCAAGCGGCGGCTGCGTGCAGGCCTTGAGGCCCTGTTCGATGGCGCTGCTGCGCGCCTGCTTTTCCTCGGGCGTCTGCTTCGGCATCGCGTAGGCCGCGCTGACCTGCAAAAACGTCTGCGTGTCCTGCTCCATCGCGGCCAGCAGCCGTTTGCGCAGCGCGTCCGCCTGCGCCTGCGCGCGGAGCACAAGCTCCTGCACGGCCTCATATTTTTTTCTGCCGAGCGTCAGGCCGCTGACCATTGCGGTCAGCGCCGCGCCGACCGCGCCCGCCAGCGCTGCGGCGCTGCCGCCGCCGGGAGCCGGAGACGCGGAGGCGATCTCCTCCGTAAAGCCGCGTACCGTCAGTTCTGCCAGTTCCATGCGTCACACCTCTCATTCCATCCCAATCAGATGATATTCCATGACCTGCTTGCGGCAGTCATAATTTTCAAGCTTCAGATAGAATTCCGCGCAGTCGAGCAGCGCCTTTGCGGGCGTCAGGCCGACCACCTCGGAACCAATGATCCGCGCGCCGTAGCGGTCGGCCAGCTGGCGCGTCATTTCAAAGGCGTAGTAGATCGGCGTTTTTTCAAAGTTTGTGAGATTCATCGACACCTGCGCGATGTTCCGGCCCTCAAGCATCACGCCGATGGCCTTGCAGCAGGCAAAGCCGCCGTCCTTGGCGCGGATAGCCTTTGCGATCTTCTTTGCGACCTCGATGTCGGAGGTATCGAGATTGATGTTGTAGGCGATGAGCGGCATCCGTGCGCCGATGGCGATGATGCCCGCAGTCGGATGGATCCTCCGCTCGCCGTAATCCGGCGCCCAGTCCGGCTCCAGCAGCTTTTCCGGCATTCCCTCGAACTGCCCCTTGCGGCAGGCGGCCAGATTTCTGCGCTCCGGGCGCGAGGCGGAGTCCTCATACAGGAACGACGGCACGCGAAGCTCATCCCAGATGCGGGCAGCGACGCGCTTTGACAGCTCCACGCATTCCTCTACGCTCGTGTCCATGGTCGGGATAAAGGGAATGACGTCCGTCGCGCCCATGCGCGGGTGCTGGCCTGTATGCCGGCGCATATCGATGGTTTCGGTCGCCTTTTTTGTCAGCTGGAACGCTGCCTCGCCCATCGCCTCGGGGGAGCCGAGCAGCGTAAAGACGCAGCGGTTATGGTTGCCGTCGGATTGTACGTCGAAGACGAAGCAGCCGGGGATGCTGTTCGCCGTGTCGACGAGACCCTGAAACACCGCCGGGTCCTTTTCCCGGCTGACGCTGAAATTCGGAACGCACTCAACAAGCTTTGCCATAGTATTTCCTCCTTATGTTCACGTGAGAATGTTCGCTCACAGGTCTGAACTGTCTGCCGCGCCGTCCGGCTCCTGTCTGCGCAGGTAGAGCAGGAAGCTGATGTGCCGGTAGAGCTGCCGCTTGAGCGCCGGGGAGATGCAGGCCTCCCGGATCGGCATTGCCAGCTTTTTCAGCTCCGCCTCGCAGGCCGCCGTGATCTCCTCGTCCGCCGCCTGGGTATCCAGCAGCCGCGCCGTCTGCTCCAGCACGACCGGGTGCGGCGCGACCGCGCCTGCGACCGCGCGCGCTTCTCCCGCGCCGCAGCGGAGCGCAAAATTGATCAGTGGGAAGTCGATGGTCGCGCGCATCGCGTATTTATAAAAGCCGCAGCGTGCGCCGGGCGCCAGATGCGGGATCAGGAAGCGGATAATGAGGATTTTGAGTCGCGCATGGCACGAACGGCCATTGCAGGCCGAATGCCGCTGCACCAGCTCCTGCACGCTTGTGCGGCGAAGCTCGCCCTGCTCCAGATATTCTGCCTCCGCGTCCAGCGCAATGAGCGCCGTCGCGAGGTCAGAATAGTAAATGGCCCGGCAGACCGGCGAGTTGGGGATCTGATGACAGACCTCGCCGCCTGTCTTGTAGCACAGCGGAAGCGCGCCGCGCCACTGCTCGGACTGGTTGAAGTAAATGCAGCGCCGGTCCTGCATGACGTTGCCGCCGATGGTCGCAATGTTGCGGATCTGCGGCGAAGCGGTCACAGCCGCCGCCTGTGCGACGGCCGCACAGCGGGTATTGATCAGCTCGCTCCGCGCAAGCTCCGCAAGCCGCACACCCGAACCGATCACGATATGCTCCGGCGTGTCCCGCAGTTCCTTCAGCTCCGGGATATTCTTGAGCAGGATCAGATTTTCGTCGTCGCGGACCTCGTTGCGGATCAGCGGCATGATATCGGTCGCGCCGCCTACAAAGGTCGGGTCCGCGAAGGACGCAGCCTCAATGAGTGTTCTCGGCAGAAAGCCGTTCATTTCACGCACCTCCTCTCGGCAGGCAGGATCACAAATTTATCGCAGAGCGGCAGAGACGTGACCTCCGTCTGCGCGGCGTGCCGGACGGCGTTGACAATGGCCGGCGCTACCGGCACGGTCGCAAGCTCGCCGACACTCTTCGCGCCGAACGCGCCGTATGGGTCGGCACTGTCCACCATGTCCACATACGTTCTGGGCATATCGCCCATCTGCGGAATACGGTAGTGCAGAAAATCCGTTGAGAGTGTGCGCTTGCTTCTGCCGTTGATCTCCAGCCGCTCGTAGAGTGCGTAACCGACGCCCTGCGCGATGCCGCCCTCCAGTTGCCCCGTCACCGTCAGACGGTTGATCGGCGTGCCGATGTCCACGACCTCGATGATGTCCATCAGCCGGATGGCATTCAGCTTTTTATGGTACTCCGCCTTGACGAAGCAGACGGAAAACGGGTTCGGGCAGGCCTCGGCCTTATAGGTCGCGCTGCCGATGATCACGCCGCCGTGCACGTCGAACATCACCTTATGCGTAGCCTGCGCGAAGTCCATGCAGAGCGTCTGCCCGGCAGTCCTGACGGTATAGCGTCCGGCCTCCTCCGAGATCTCCGCCTCCGGATAGATCTTTTCCAGCTGCGCAAGCAGCTTCGCTTTCAGATCCAGCGCCGCCCGGCGGACGGCGTTTCCGCAGATAAAGGTCTGGCTGCTGCCGAACGTGCCGGTATCATAGGGCGTGAGCATCGTATCGGCTGCGCGGATGCGGACGTTCTGCAGCGGGATGCCCAGCGTTTCGGCGGCGATCTGCGCCTCCATCGTCTCGCTCCCCTGCCCGATGTCCGCCGAGCCGACCAGCACCTGCACAGTCGCGTCGTCGTTGAGCAGCACGATCGCGGAGCTTAGGCCCTCCTTGGAGGACGGACCGGAGCCGTGGCAGCTGAAGGCAATGCCCCATGCCTGCCGGAGTTCGTCGTTGTCCACGAGCGGTTCTTTCTCGTCGATGCTGTGTTGGAACTCCCGGCAGCGCTTTACGCAGTCTGCGATTCCGTTGCTGCTGACGGGAATGCTTGCGCAGGGGAAGCACTCGCCCACCTGCACGTGGTTCTTCAGCCGCAGCTCGACCGGGTCCATGCCGAGCGCGTCGGCCAGCCGGTCTATCAGGATCTCCCGGCCGAAGGTCAGCTGTGTGTTGCCGTAGCCGCGGAACGCGCCGCCGGTCACATGATTGGTAAAAACGCTCAGCCCCGTAAACGAGTAATTCGGCACCCGGTACTGGAGCTTTCGGGCCGCTGCGGCCACAACGGTCGGCGTATGCGTTGTATAAGGGCCTGCATTGAGGCAGTAGGTCGTTTCAAAGAGCCGGAGCGTGCCGTCCCGGCTTGCGCCGATGCGCAGCTTCACGTCGGAGGCGTGCCGCACGACGGAATAGAATTCCTCCTCGCGCGTATAGATCAGCTTCACGGGCCGTCCGATCTTCCGGGAGATCAGCGCCGCCGCAGGCTGTCCGTGCAGCTGCTGCCGTGCGCCGAAGCCAGCGCCGACCAGCGGCTTTATGATCCGCAGATCGCTCTCGCGGATGCCGAAGATCTCCGCGAGAATGCGCCGTTCCTGAAAAACCGTCTGCGAGCAGCTGTAGATCGTCATATGCTCCCCGTCGCTGAAATCCACGATGCAGCCGGTCAGCTCGATCATCGTGTGCTGCATGGGCGGCGTAAGGAAATGGTCCTCCACGATCACGTCCGACGCGGCCTCTCCGGCCTCTACGCTGCCCTGCGATACCTCGCGGCGCTGGGCGATGTTATCCTCCGGCGCGATCTGCGGCTGCACCGGCTCCGCCCTTTCTGAAAGCGCCGCAGCGACGTCGAGCGTCACCGGCAGCTGCTCATACTGCACGCGGACTGCCTCGGCGCAGGCGTGCGCCGCCTGCCGCGTTTCTGCGGCGACGACGGCGACGCGGTCGCCGACGGTGCGCGGTTCGCTGGTGAGCACCCGCTCGTCCTTCATGAGAAGCGCCGACGGCGGGTTGCCGGAGCAGTTATAAAATACCTGCGGCGCGTCCTCCGGCGTCGCAATGCCGAGAAAGCCCGGAATTTTTTCCGCCTGAGAGGCGTCGATGGCGATCACGCGCGCATGGGAGTACGGACACCGGATCAGCTCCGCATACGCCATATCGGGCATACGCAGATCGTCGGTGTACGTTCCGGCGCCGATCGCCTTCTGCACGGATTCCAGCCGGGGCGTCTGGCGGCTGATGGTCTGAAAGCGCTGCTTTTCCATATCAGCCGGCCTCCCTGCTTTTCATCTGCTCCGCAAGCAGCTGCGCGGCCATCTCGACAGCCGCTTCGATCTTCCGGTAGCCCGTACAGCGGCACAGATTGCCGGACATCGCCTCGCTGATCTGTTCCCGCGTCGGATTCGGCTCACGGTCGAGCAGCGCCTTTGCGGCCATGATCATGCCCGGCGTGCAGAAGCCGCACTGGATCGCGCCCGCGTCGATAAACGCCTGCTGGATCGGGTGCGGATGCTCCTTTGTTCCGAGCCCTTCGATGGTCTGCACCTCGCAGCCGTCGGCGGCAAGCGCCGGCACGCAGCAGGAATTCACGGCCTGTCCGTCGAGGATCACGGTGCACGCCCCGCATTCGCCGAGATTGCAGCCACATTTGGTTCCTGTGAGCTTCGCCTTGTCCCGCAGAAGAGAAAGCAGCGTCAGCTCCGCGTCTGCACAGAAGGTTCTTTTCACGCCATTCAGCCGGATCGTAATCATCTGTTTTGTCATGTTATCCTCTGCTCCTATGCTACAGTAAAGGCGGCGCATTTGCAAGACCATGCGCCGCCAGTTTTATAAATTACAGCGCGCCGACGGCCTCTTCGATGGCATTCAGCATATCGTCCTGCTCGATCAGCGAGATCGTGGCTCTGGACTGGTCGCGCATATAGAAATCGTCGTTCTGGAATTTGACCCGGTCCGTCACCATCTGATAGGCGATAGACGTTCCCTTGCCGAGCTGGAACCCGCCAAGCTCCTTCTGCGTGATATAAATGCCGCGGGAGGCGAGCAGCAGCTCGATGCCGAGGATCTTCTCCAGATTCCGGATGACCAGCTGCGCCTTGCGCGCAGCCCAGGGCGCCATGGAAACGTGATCCTCCTGATTGGCCTTGGTGGGGATGTTGTCGCACACCGACGGGAAGGCCAGCGTCTTGTTTTCGGAGGCCAGCGCGGAGGTCGAGCAGCAGATGATGTTATAGCCGTAGTTCAGGCCGATCGGCTCGCCTGCCAGCGCCAGCGGCAGACCATAGCTGATGGTCGGGTCGCAGAGCGTGAAGCAGCGGCGGTCGGCGACGTTGCCGATCTCGACCAGAGACATGGTCAGGATATCCATGGCAAAGCCGGTGGGTTCGCCGTGGAAGTTGCCGCCGGAAAGGAATTCGTAGTGACCGTCTCCCTTCGGGAAGATCAGGGGGTTGTCGGTCGCGGCGTTGATCTCGACCTCGACCAGATGCTTGACGTAGCTCAGGTTTTCCCGGCAGACGCCCTGTACCTGCGGCATACAGCGGAAGCAGTAGTTGTCCTGTACGCGCTCCTGATAGACCGGATGCAGGACATCATGCTCGAGATGCACCTTGCGAGCGTCCTCCGAGACGCGGGTGCTGCCCTCTACGAGGCGCATCACGTTCGCCGCAGCGGTGATCTGGCCCTCATAGGGGCGGGCCTCCTGGATGCGGCGGTCAAAGGCGCGCGTCTCGCCGCGGATGGCTTCAAGCGAGAGCGCCGTGGTGATCTCGGAAAGCTTGTACAGGCGCTCGGCGTCGTGGACGTTGAGGCAGGCCATGCCGGCAAACATCGTCGTGCCATTCAGAAGCGCGAGGCAGTCCTTTGCCTTCAGCTGGAACGTGACCGGCGTGATGCCCGCCTTTTCCAGCGCCTCCTGCGCGCCCATGCGCACACCCTGATAGAACGCCTCGGCCTGCGGAACGCCGATGAGGACGGATACGATGTGCGCCATCGGCGCAAGGTCGCCGCACGCGCCGACGCTGCCCTGCCAGGGAACGACCGGATGGACGCCGCGATTGAGCATCAGCGTCAGCCGCTCGACCACCTCCGGCCGCAGACCGGATACGCCGCGGCAGAACGCGTTGAGCCGCACGCACATTGCCGCGCGCACCACTTCCTCCGGCGCGGGATCGCCGACGCCGCCGCAGTGCGACAGGACGGTGCGGTACTGGTGCAGGTCGGATTCCTCAATGGATACCTTGTGGTCCTTGTGTTTGCCGAGGCCTGTGTTGAAGCCGTAAACGGCGGGCGCATCCTCCCGCATCCATTCGCGCTCCATATAGGAGCGTACCTCCGCGATATGCGCCATGCAGGCCGGGTCGATCTCCACGGCATAGCCGCGGCGCGCGACGTTGACTACATCCTCGATCTTCAGGTCGACACCGTTCAAAATTACCTTTTTCATCATTGTATGCTCCTTCTTCTGCTTTTTTCAGCGTTTGATTTCTATTGGTACCCGCCGGGCCGCATTGGGCCTCCGGCAGGAGTTTTTTCGAGTTAATAGGGGTCTGCGAAACCTGTGGGATGCGCCGGCCGCCGCGCTTTTCCCGGCAGCCGGCTGTTTTTTTCGAAAAATGGGCCATAAAGATGGAGGGACAGCGTAAAAACGCATTCACCTGTCCCTCCATGCGTGTGTCTGTCGCGCCGCAGAGGGCTCAGCCTCTCACGGCCAGCATGGGGTTACTGTCTGACGACGCCGGTGGAGTCGACTTCCATGTTGTAGTCATAGAAGCTGCCGGACTCGTCGACCTTGATGATGGAGATACCGCCGAGAACCTGATCGCCGTCCTCTTCAAAGTGGACGTTGTCGCCCTGAAGCGCGTGCGCCGGGTCGATGACGAAGGTGTAGTCCTTATCGGGCGTGGTGTTCTTGATCCACTGGGCGACGTTCGCCTTGGTCGCGCCCTCTTCGATGGCCTGCTTCCAGGCGTAGATAATCTGATAGCTGATGCCGCAGGGCTCGGAGGGCAGATCCTCGGTGTTCCACGCGGTATCGAAGTGCGCGTTGAGCTGCTTGCAGAATTCACGCTGCGAATACGGGTTGAACGCGAGCAGCATATAGACGTTCTGCATGGCGTCGGCGCCTGCGATCTCAACCGTCGTCGCATAGGCGATGCCGGAGCAGCCGGCGGTGGGCAGATCGAAGCCGAGCGCGTGCGCCTGGTTCAGGTACAGACCGGCATCGTCGTGCGCCATGTAGATGCACATTGCTTCCGCGCCGGAGACCTGGAACTTGTTGATGATGGTGGAGAAGTCCTTCTCAAGGCCAGCGTTGTAGGTCTCGGCGCAGACGATCTCGACGCCGAGCTGCTCAGCGGTGAGCTTGCAGGATTCGTAGTTGCCGACACCGGAGTCGGTGTTCTCATACAGGATGCCGATCTTACTGTAGCCGAGGTTGTTCTTCAGGAACGCGACGCAGGACGGAGCAACGCCGTCGTCGCGGGTGCCGAAGCGGACGTAGTATTCCCAGCCCTGCTGCGTCAGGGACGGAGAGGAGGAGCAGCAGGAGAAGAACGGGAGCTTGGCAGCCTCATAGATCGGGCCTGCGGCCAGCGTCAGCGCGGAGCCGCCGTGCGCAATGACGAACTGGAGGTCGTCCATGTCGGCAAAGCGCTGCGCAACGAGCGCAGCCTCGGAGGCGTCCTGCTTGTCGTCGAGCGCGATGAGCTCGAGCATACGGCCGTTGACGCCGCCGGCTTCGTTGATCTCTTCGATTGCCATCTCGGCGCCGCACTTCATCATGGCGCCGTAGGTCGCGGAGGTACCGGTCATGGCGCAGCCAATGCCGATCTTGTAGGTTTCGCCGTCAGCGGCTTCCGGGGCGTCCGTCTGTTCGCCGGACTGGGCGGGCTGCGTATCTGTCGTCTGCGCGGGGGCTTGGGTTTCTTCTGTCTTTCCGCTCTGCGTACAGGCCGTCAGGGCGAAAAGCATCACGAGGGCAAGGATCCATGCAACGAGTCTTTTCATTTCTGATTCTCCTTTTTTAATTTATTGTCACACATTTTCATGCGCCACAATTCCTTCATCAGCCGCAGTGCTCAGACGCCGAGATATGCCTGCCGCACCACGTCGTTGTTCAGCAGCTCTTCGCCGCTGCCTGTCAGGGTGATCTCGCCGTTGACCAGCACATATGCGCGGTCCGCAACGCTGAGCGCGCGCTTCGCGTTCTGCTCGACCAGGAAAATGGTCGTGCCCTCCCGGCGTATCTCCTCGATGATCCCGTAGACCTCCTTGATCACGACCGGCGCGAGGCCCAGCGAGGGCTCGTCCAGCAGCATGATCTTCGGACGGCTCATGAGCGCGCGCGCAAGCGCCAGCATCTGCTGCTCGCCGCCGCTCATATAGCCTGCACGCTGGTTCAGTCGCTGCCCGAGGATCGGGAAGCGGCTGCAGTATTTTTTGATATCCTCCTGGATCTGCTTTGCATCACTGCGGATATACGCGCCCGCCATGAGGTTATCATAGACGCTCAGGGTCGCGAACACCTGCCGTCCCTCCGGGACAAGCGCGATGCCGCCCTTCACGATCTCATTCGTGCTCTTTCCTGTGATCTTCTGATCCCGGAAGCTGACGCTGCCGGAGGCTGGCTTGACCTGTCCCATGATCGTCTTCAGGAGCGTGCTCTTGCCCGCGCCGTTCAGGCCGATCACGGATACGATCTCGCCCTCGTCCGCGTAGACGCTCACATCGCGCAGCGCCTGCACCTGGCCGTAGTAGACCCATAACTTATCAACAGTCAGTAGCATCGTTCAGTCCTCCCCCAGATATGCGGAAATGACGCGGGGATTATTCTGCACCTCGTTCGGCAGTCCGCGGGCGATCTCGCGGCCCGCGTCGATTGCCAGGACCCGGTGAACAGAATCCATCAGCAGCTTCATGTTATGCTCGATCAGGATCACGCTCAGGCCCGTCTGCTCGTTGAGCTTTTTAACCAGCGCGATCTGCTCTGCCGCCTCCACCGCGTTCATACCGGCTGTCGGCTCGTCGAGGATCAGAAGCTTCGGGTCCATGGCGAGCGCACGCGCGATCTCCAGCCGCTTCTGCATACCGTAGGGCAGCTCGCTTACGAAGTCGTTCGCGTTCGCGGAGAGGCCGACCTTTTCCAGCTGCTCATAGGCGCGTGCTCTAGCCCGCTCCTCGTTTTCCCGGAAGCGCTTCGTGCGGAACACGGCGTCGAAGAAGTTCGAGGTGTTTTCCAAATGCTCGCCGACAATGACGTTTTCAAGCACCGTCAGCGCCTTGTGGAGCTTCAGGTTCTGGAACGTGCGGCAGATGCCGATGGACACAAGGTTTTCAAGCTTTTCCTTCGTGATATCCCGGCCGTCGAAGAGGATGCTGCCAGCCGTGGGATTGTAAACGCCGGTGATGGCGTTGATGAGGGTCGTTTTGCCGGAACCGTTCGGGCCGATGATGCCGAGGATGTCGCCAGCGTCGATGTCGAAGGAGATCCCGTCGACTGCGTGCACACCGCCGAAATACATTTTAAGTTCTTTGACTTCCAACAGATGACTCATAGCTCCGCCCCCCTTATTCCTGCCGCTGCGCAGTTTCCTTCGTGACTCTGCGCGCGATCAGCCAGTTCTTCAGCCGCTCCTGCAGGCCGTCCTTTGTCGCGAACGCACGGGAGCCCATTATGCCCTGCGGGCGGAACAGCATGAGCAGCAGCATGATGATGCCGCCGACGCCGACGCGGTAGACCGCAAGCGTCCGGATGACCTCCGGCATGACGACAAAGAACACCGTGCCGACGATCGCGCCGGGGATCGAGCCGAGGCCGCCGAGGATACACATCTGGAAGATGGTCGTGGAGGTATCAAAGGTAAACGTGTTCGGGCCGATATAGCCGATATAGGCCGCGTAGAGCGCACCGGCAAGACCGGCAAAGAACGTGCCGATGACAAACGAAAGAATCTTGATCTGGTTCGGCTTGATACCGGCAGAGCGTGCGCCCAGCTCGTCGTCTCTGGTCGCCTGCATGGCTCGGCCGAATTTGCTCTTTGTAATATTGCTGATGATGATATAGCTGAGCACGGTGATCGCCAGCAGGACAAAATAGATGGCGATGGGGTCTTTGAAGTCGATGCCGAAGAAATTGATGCAGGAAATGCCAGGGATGCCCTGCGGGCCCTTGGTGACCGACATCCAGTTGCGCACGATGGCGAGGAAGACATAGGAGAACGCGATCGTGATGAGCGACAGGAAGTCCGTTGCCAGACGCAGGCACGGGATCGCGATCAGAAGCCCGACCAGCGCCGTGCCGATGCCGGAGGCAAGGAACGCGATGGTGAACGGGACGTTGTAGGCCGTCATCAGGATCGCCGTAATGTACGCGCCGACGCCCCAGAAGGCCGCATGGCCCAGATTCAGCATACCGGTAAAGCCGCCGATGACCATGTTGCCCATGGAAAGCAGCGAATAGATGAAGATCGTTGAGGCGATCCGCTTTACCAGCGTATTGGACACGAACGGGAGAACGATCAGGCCGGCAAACAGGACGATGAGGAACAGGCGCTTTCCCTGCTTTGACTTGAAAAAGGAAGTCCAGGTTGTTATTTTCTTTTTCATCCTTACACCTTCTCCACTTTCTTTTTTCCGAGCAGGCCCGTCGGCTTCAGCATCAGAATGACGATGATGACGATATAGCCCATCGCCTCTTTGTACGCAGAGCTGAGATAGCCTGCAGCAAATGTTTCCGCAATGCCGAGGATCAGGCCGCCGATGAACGCGCCGTAGGTCGTGCCGACGCCGCCGAGAATGACGGCCGCCCAGGCCTTGATGGTTCCCCAGATGCCCATATCCATGCTGACGACGCCGTAATAGGAGGAATAGGCGACGCCGCCGACCACACCGAAGAAGCCGCCAAGCGCATAGATCAGCGGGATGATGGTATTGATGGGAATGCCCATCAGGGACGCCGTAGAGATGCTCTCCACGATGCACTGCGTCGCGCGGCCAAGCTTCGTATACTTCATGAACAGCGTCAGGCCCACTACGATGGCGAGGGAGATGCCGATGATCACAAAATTCTTATAGAATACCTTCATGCCTGCGATCTCAAAGAAGCCCGCAGGCAGCAGGGACGGGAACGCGATGGCCTCCGTGCCCCATACGATCTGCGCGATCGTCCGCAGCACCAGCGCCGCGCCAAGCGCACTGATCATAGGCACAAGACGGAACGCGTCACGGACGGGACGGTAGACCGTCCGTTCGATCGTCATGCCGATCAGTCCGGCAAACATACACGCGAGCAGGATCGCCGCCGGAACCGGCAGGATCGTCATCATGGAAAACGCCACGAACGTGCCGAACACATACAGATCGCCATGCGCAAAGTTGACGCGGTTGAGCAGGCAGTAAACCATGCTGTATCCCACAGCGATCATGGAATACATGGAGCCGACTGCCAGGCCGTTCAGCAGCGTCTGAAAGAAATAGATAAATTGTGGACTCACTGTATTCAACCTCTCTTGCTTCAAATTATGGGCGGCGCCGCGAACCGGAGCAGCCGCGCCGCCCGGGTGCGGAGGGCCGGGCCCTCCGCGCATCAGGCTGCCTGCGCGCCGTCAGGAGAGCAGGGCAAGTCCTTTTTCGTAATACGCGCGGTCCTTGCGCGGCATTGCATAGGTAACGCCCCAGGGCCAGTACTGATAGATCCAGGCGTTGACGTTCATGATATAGCTGCGGAACGTACTCAGCAGCTCGATATACGCCTCGCGGTCGAGCGTGTCCATCATTTCGTCGATCCGCCTTGTGAATTCGTACTGCTTGAACATACCGCAGTACTCACCGAAGTGCGACGGGTGGATGAACCAGTATTTTGCCAGCTTGTGCAGCTGCTCCATCGTGTAGCTCTCGCCGTCATTGGCAAGCTCGATGAGGACGTAGATCCAGTCCATGGCGTAGGTCACGTCCGGCGCACCATAAAACCAGGTGGAGAAGATCTGATCGTCGTGCGGGATACCCGCGCCGAGCTTGGCGATGGAGTATTTAAACACGTCCAGCGTATCCTGATCGGGTTCGTTCGACGTCAGCGCGATCTGCTCTTCAATTTCGGATTTCAGGATCTTCCATGCTTCCATCTCACGCTTCCTCCTTTTCAAACTCGACGAAAATGATCTCGCGCGTGCGCGACGTGGCCTTCCACTGCTCCTTGCCGGCCTTCTTCAGAATCTCCAAATCTGCTTCCTCGACCTGCGCGATGGGTACATATTCCCGGTTTTCCACGCTCTTGTCATACTTGACCAGCAGCTCCGCGCCGCGCAGCTGCGGCTGCAGGAGGGAAATTCTTCCGACCGGTGCGGCGTCCATCTTTTCCGTGGTCAGCTCTGCCGCCGGGATCGTAAACAGCTTCTGATTGAACAGTATGGAGTGGTCCCTGAGCAGCCACCCACCGACCATCTCGTGACCCTGCAGCGCTCTGACCGGCATATTTTCAACAAACAGTGCAAACGCGTCCTGATTGACATCCAGACTCCGGCAGCGGACCTTCAGTCCCAGCGACGGCCAGCTCATGATAAAGCGTCCCATTCAGTTCTCTCCTTTCGGCTCATGGTCGCAGCGCTCAAAGGCTTCGCCCGCGCGCGTGCCCATGTATTTCAGGTCATCCCGGTGATTGACGTGGAAGGCAAGGCCGAGGCCCCACTTCATTCTGTACTGGCACCATGCGTTGACCGCCGAGCCGTAGAACCAGAGCGCGTTCAGCAGGCTCAAAATCTCCTCCCGATCCTCCATCTGCTCGATGCAGGCCATGGTGCGGGTCGTGAAGTCGGCGTACTGGCTGATGTCGCACAGCGCGACGGTGCCGAGCGCCTTCGGCAGCATCAGTCTGACGAGCTGCTTGATCTTTTCCGTGGAAAAATCCATATCCTGCGCAGCCTTGACAATATTGAAAATGTAATACGAACCGAGATAGCGCGCAGCCGTTGCACCTTCCCACCACGGGCCCATCATCAGCCGGCCCGTGCCTGCGCCGGTGCGCACGATGTCATATTCGAAAACGCGGAGCATATCGTCCGGGCATTCCTCGACGGCAAGATTGCCGGCCTCGTCGATCTCCCGTTTCAGTTCCTTCCAGTTCTCTGCCATATCAGGCGTCCTCCTCTCGAATGAATTCCACATGGAATGTTTCCTTCTCCATCAGCAGGTGCTCCCAGAAGAACCAGCCGACCTCCTTCAGGATGGGCTTATCCTCCTCAATGACCTCGCAGAAGGTCGGATAAGCCAGCGGCTCCGTGACCCAGTCGACCTTGAAGCACAGGTGCGCAACGTTGCCGGCCGTCATGAACATGAATCCTCTGCCGCACGGCCACTCGTGAATGTACTCCAGCTTCATGTCCTCCTGGATCCAGTCGCAGGCGGTCTTGTTCATACGGATGAACTGCATATTGACGGACAGTCCCGCCACAACGGTGGTCGTCTGGATGCATCTCGCGGGCAGGTTTTCAAGAAACCAGTCATACAGCTTTCGATTGTGTTCAATGGGACCGACGCGAACCTGCTTATTCAGCTCCGGCCAGCGGATGATAAATCTGGGTTCCTCCATAAAATCGACTCCTTCCGAAATTGTACGATCCGCGCCGGATCGTAGGTTGTATTTGTAGTGTAGCATTGTCTGTTATATTTGTAAATTTGATATATTTGATGTATAATATAAAAAAATTTGATGTATAAGGGAATTTTTTATATTCCATGGAGTTTTTTCTTGCTTTTTTGTAGCATTCGACAATTTCGAAAAATGAAAATTATTGATATCAACCAATTTCTGCGATCAAATGAATTTATGGATGCCCGTTCCATTTCGAAAAAAATTTTGCTATAATACGTGCACAGCTCTTCCCTGCCCCGCCGGCAGCGCGCCGAGCAACTGATTGGAGGAAGAACATCGTATATGGAAAGTGAAAAATTGCGTCTGCTCCTGAAGACCGTCGAGCTTGGAAGCCTGTCCCGGGCCGCGACCGCCATGGGCTATACGCAGTCCGCCGCAAGCTACGCCATCCAGTCCCTTGAGGAGGAGCTGGGCGTGACTATGCTGCACCGCAGCAAGCGCGGCACACAGCTGACGACAGACGGCGCGTTCCTGATCAGCTACGTCCGCGACTGCGTTTCCAGCGTCAACAAGCTCTACACCACCGCGCACTTCATTCAGGGCGTTCAGATCGGCGTCCTGCGCGTTGCCGCCTTCTCCAGCATCATGATCACCTGTCTGCCAGAGGTCATCCGCCGCTTTCACACCGCATTTCCGAACATCACCATCGACATTCTCTCCGGCACGGGCCGGTACGCCGAGATGGAGGAATATCTGCTCAACGGCACGGTCGACTGCAGCTTTGTTTCGCTCCCCGTCTCGCCAAAGCTGCACTGCGACGAGCTGCTGGTCGACCAGCTGTACCTGATCCTGCCGCTGCACCACCCGCTGGCCGCAAAATCCGGCCCCATCTCCTTCGCTGAGCTTGAGACTCTCCCCTTCATCATGCCGGCCGACGGCAAAAACGAGGAGATCACCACCCTCTGCCGGGAATACAATTTCACACCGAAGATCGCCTTTACCATGTCTGACGACATTTCCATCCTCGGCATGGTCGAAAACGAGCTGGGCTGCACCATTACCTCCGGCCTGATCCTGAAGCATTTTCACTACCGCGTCGCCATCAAGGAGCTGGAGGTACACCCGCACCGCACGATCTGTCTTGCCGTCCGTGCCGGAGAGGAGGCCTCCCCGCTGCTGTCCGCTTTTTTATCCACGGTGAAGGACACGCTTTCCGTCCTCCACTCCGCCCCGTCCACCAACCGCCTGCCGGAGCCGGTTTTTGAATAACAGAACACCGCCCCGAACGTGCTTCAAGCTGCGCGTCCGGGGCGGTATTTCGGTATATTCCATATATTCAAATTTTGCTTTATATCTGTCTTACAGGAGCTTCCCGCAGATCTGTTCTGCGGCTTCGAGCAATGCGCCCGACTTGACCAGGCGGTCAAGCTCGGCCATCTGGGGGTACATGACGACATCGGTATCGACCGGCGGGACGGTCTGGCGGATTTTCTGATAGACTGCCGCCGTCGCGGGGGCGAGGAGCGACTCGCCGCGCAGCCACAGCGCCTGCGCTGCGGCAAGCAGCTCGATGCCGACGACCTTCTGACTGTTGTCAAGGATCATGCGGGCCTTTCTGGCTGCGGTCGTGCCCATGCTGACATGGTCCTCCTGATTGGCGGAGGACGGAATGGAGTCCACCGACGCGGGGTGCGCGTAGACCTTGTTTTCCGACACCATGGAGGCCGCCGCGTACTGCGTGATCATGAAGCCGGAGTGTACGCCGCCGTATTTTGTCAGAAACGCGGGAAGGCCGTTGGACAGCGCGGGATTGACCATGCGCTCCAGCCGGCGCTCGGACACGTTGGCGTATTCGCTGAGGGCTATGCCCAGAAAGTCCATCGCAAGCGCGACCGGCTGGCCGTGGAAGTTGCCGCCGGAGATCACCTTGTCCGCCTCGGGGAAAATGAGCGGATTGTCGGTCACGGCATTGATCTCGCGGCTGACGATATCCCACACATAGCGGATAGCGTCGCGGCTGGCGCCGTGGATCTGCGGGACGCAGCGGATCGAATAGGCATCCTGCACCTTCTCCGGGTTGTGCGCGAAGGCCAGACGGCTCCCGTCCAGAAGCCGCAGCAGATTCTGCGCCGTGCGCATCTGCCCCTGCTGGCCGCGCAGCGCGTGCACCTCGGGATCAAAGGCACTCAGGATGCCCAGCTGTGCCTCGCACGTCATGGCGGCGGCGATATCCGCCGTTTTTGCCAGCTGCACGGCGTCGTATACCACGCCGCAGGCGATGGCGGTCATGATCTGCGTGCCGTTGATGAGCGCAAGGCCCTCCTTGGCCGCAAGCTCAACAGGCGCAATGCCTGCCAGCTCCATTGCCCGTTTTCCGGGCATGACTGTTCCCTGGTATTCCGCCTCGCCCTCGCCCAGCATGACCAGCACAATATGCGCCAGCGGCGCAAGATCGCCGCTCGCGCCGAGCGAGCCCTTCTCCGGGATCACCGGATGCACGCCGCGGTTCAGCATGGCAAGCAGCGTTTCGAGCGTCGACAGGCGGATGCCGGAATTGCCGCGTGCAAGCGCGTTGCACCGCAGCAGCATCGCCCCGCGCACGACCTCGCGCGGCAGCGGCGCGCCCATGCCGCAGGCATGGCTGATGATCAGATTGCGCTGAAGCGCAGCTGTCTCCTGCCCGGGGACAAACGTGTCGGAAAATTTGCCGAAGCCGGTCGTCAGACCGTAGATCACGGCCTTCTGCGCAAGCTTTTCGTCCACGTAGGCCCGTGCCCGGTTGATTTTTTCCTTCGCCGGTTCGGAAATTCGCACCTGCTCGTTGTGTCTGGCCACCGCGATGACCTGCTCGATCGTCAGCTCCATGCCGTTGAGTTCAATCATGTCCTGTCCGCCTTTCACTCGATCTGCCGCACAGCGGCGGCTCTTCTATCTTACAAGTTGAATAGTTTGTTGTCAATACACCGCTTTCAAAATATATATTCTGCACAAAAGCGCAGATTTTCCAGTCTCCGACCCAATTTGTTTTTATTCTTGATAATTCCGGCAAAACCGTGTATCGTATATATGATACTTTATAAAATCAGGAGAACGGTTCCATGAAAGACGGTTTTATCAAGGCCGCTGCCGGGACGATCGACGTCGTGGTCGCGGATGTGCAGTATAATACGGAGCAGATTTTGGCGCGGATGCGTGAGGCGGACGCGGCGGGCGTGAATCTGCTGACGCTGCCGGAGCTTTGCCTGACGGGCTATACGTGCGGCGATCTGTTTTTCTCCGACTGCCTGCTCGGCGCGGTCGAGCCTGCGCTGGCGCGGATCGTGGAGGCGTCGAAGGACCTCTACCCGGTCACGGCGGTCGGGCTTCCGCTTCGCTTCGGCGGAAAACTCTATAACTGCGCGGCAGTCGTCCACGCGGGACAGCTGCTCGGCGTGGTGCCGAAGACGCATCTGCCGAATTACGGCGAATTCTATGAGCTGCGGCAGTTTTCCTCCGCGAAAACGCTGGAGGGAAGGACGTATACGCTCCCGCTCTGCGGCCAGAGCGTGCCGTTTGGAACGGAGCTTCTGTTCTGCTGCTCCGGGATGCAGGACTACACCTTCGGCGTGGAGCTCTGCGAGGATCTGTGGGTTCCCTGCCCGCCGTCGACGCGGCTCTGCGCGGGCGGCGCGGCCATCATTCTGAATCTCTCCGCCTCCGACGAGGTGATCGGCAAGGCAGAGTACCGCCGGTCGCTGGTCGGCGCGACGTCGGCGCGGCTGGCCTGCGGCTATGTCTACTGCAGCGCGTCGCCGACGGAATCGACGCAGGATATGGTCTTCTCGCGGCACCATCTGATCGCGGAAAACGGGACGATCCTGGCAGAAAACGAGCCGTTTGCGGACGCTTCGCTGACGGTTTCCGAGATCGACGTGCAGCGGCTCATGCACGAGCGGCACCGCACGACGAGCTACGATTCCGTTCCCGGCCTTCAGCCGGTCGTTTTCGATCAGCCGCTGCGCGAGACGGTTCTGACGCGGCGCATTGCGCCCAATCCGTTCGTCCCGCCGTATGACGAGCAGCTGCGCGCCCGCGCGGAGGCGATTCTGCGCATCCAGTCGCAGGGCCTGAAAAAGCGCATCGAGCATACGCACGCGAAGACCGTCGTGCTGGGCATCTCCGGCGGGCTGGACAGCACGCTGGCGCTGCTGGTGTGCGTGCGCGCGTTCGATCTGGCCGGACGCAGCCGGAAGGAGATCCAGTGCGTCACCATGCCGTGCTTCGGCACGACGAAGCGGACGAAGTCCAACGCGGTCAAGCTCTGCGAGGAGCTTGGCGTCAGCGTGCAGGAGGTCAATATCACGGCCTCCGTCCGGCAGCATTTCGCGGATATCGGTCATGACGAAGCCGTGCATGACGTCACCTATGAAAACTGTCAGGCGCGGGAGCGCACGCAGGTCCTGATGGACATCGCGAACCAGTCCGGCGGACTGGTCATCGGCACGGGTGATCTTTCTGAGCTTGCGCTCGGCTGGGCGACGTATAACGGCGACCATATGTCCATGTACGCGGTCAACTGCTCGGTTCCCAAAACGCTGGTGCGCTACATCGTGCAGTATGAGGCCGGGAGCAGCGCGCCCGCGCTGCGGGAGGTGCTGCTGGACATTCTTGATACGCCTGTTTCGCCGGAGCTTCTGCCCGCGGACGAAAACGGACAGATCGCGCAGAAGACAGAGGATCTCGTCGGCCCGTATGAGCTGCATGATTTCTTCCTGTACCATCTGCTGCGCTTCGGCTCACGGCCGCGCAAGCTGTTCCGGATGGCGAAATACGCGTATGGCGGCAGGTATCCGGACGACGTGATCCGGCACTGGCTGAAAACGTTCTGCCGCCGGTTCTTCCAGCAGCAGTTCAAGCGCTCGTGCATCCCGGACGGCCCGAAGGTCGGCTCCG
>ERZ773194.516-NODE-516-length-49697-cov-124.298900_pt1 | contig 49697 bp, 40 predicted proteins | sample MGYA00511240_ERZ773194 | MGnify/ENA primary metagenome ERZ773194 (study PRJEB29015, sample SAMEA2737774) | human gut metagenome | biome: human gut; feature: human-associated habitat; material: faeces | place: China | collected 2012 ... | reverse complement strand
GACAAATATCCCAGCGCAATCGGGATTCCTGCTGTCAGTCCTCGTTTATAGTTTTCCATTATAAATTCTCCTTAGCATATTACAACAATATGTTATTCTAGCACAAATTTCATGAAAATGCATAACAAGTTTTTCGGCTTATTGACATCAGCCGGCTTATGGAATAATATATGTTAGTAAAATTATGCGTGGTGCAGGGGCCGGATGAGATATAAAAGCCCCGTATATCATAGAATATTTAAATAAAAAAGGAGAAAAGCAATGGCTAAGGAGAAAAAATTAGTAGAGGCCATCACTTCCATGGAGGAAGATTTCACACAATGGTATACAGACGTTGTGAAGAAAGCAGAGTTGATGGATTATTCATCTGTAAAGGGATGTATGATCTTTAAGCCCAATGGTTATGCCATCTGGGAGAATATACAGAAAAATCTCGATGCAATGTTTAAAGAGACAGGTGTAGAGAATGTATACATGCCAATGTTCATTCCGGAGAGCCTGCTTCAGAAAGAAAAGGATCACGTTGAGGGCTTTGCACCTGAGGTTGCATGGGTCACACAGGGCGGACTTGAGACACTTCAGGAGAGACTTGCAGTAAGACCTACATCAGAGACACTTTTCTGCGAGCTTTTCAGCAAAACAGTACAGTCACACAGAGACCTTCCAAAGGTATATAACCAATGGTGCTCAGTAGTGCGCTGGGAGAAGACAACACGTCCATTCCTCCGTTCATCAGAGTTCTTATGGCAGGAGGGACATACTGTTCATGCAACAGCCGAGGAGGCAGAGGCACGTACAGTACAGATGTTAAACATCTATGCGGATTTCTGTGAGAAGTACCTTGCAATCCCTATGGTAAAGGGAAGAAAGACAGACAAGGAGAAGTTCGCCGGAGCAGAGGCTACATACACTATAGAGGCACTCATGCATGACGGAAAGGCACTCCAGTCAGGAACCTCACACAACTTTGGTGACGGCTTCCCTAAGGCCTTCGGCATCCAGTACACAGACAAGGACAATAAATTACAGTATTGTCATGAGACATCATGGGGCGTTTCAACACGTCTTATAGGAGCTATCATCATGGTTCACGGAGATGACTCAGGACTCGTGCTTCCACCAAAGATTGCACCAACACAGGTTATGGTCATTCCAATCCAGCAGCAGAAGGACGGCGTCCTTGACAAGGCATACGACCTCAAGGACAAGCTCTCAAAGGATTTCCGCGTGAAAATCGATGCAACCGACAAGACACCTGGATGGAAGTTCGCATCACAGGAGGTTCAGGGAATCTCAACACGTATCGAGATTGGACCAAAGGATATAGAGAAAAACCAGTGCGTTATCGTCCGCCGAGACACAAGAGAGAAAATCGTTGTCTCACTCGATGAGGTCAATGAGAAGCTCGCAGAGGTACTTGAGACGATGCAGAATGACATGCTCGAGAAGGCAAAGGCATTCCTTGCAAGCCATATAAACGATGCACACGACTACAATGAGTTCAAGGCAATCGCAGAGACAAAGCCGGGCTTTATCCGTGCTATGTGGTGTGGAGACGAGGCCTGCGAGAACAAAATCAAAGAGGATACAACAGTTACAAGCCGTTGTATGCCATTTGGTGACCAGGAGCAGATTTCCGACGTATGCGTATGCTGTGGAAAGCCGGCGCATAAGCTCGTATACTGGGGTAAGGCATATTAAAAGGAGAACTAAACGATGCGCATAGATTTACCGCAGAATGTCAACTTCATAATAGACAGGCTCTACGAGCATGGCTTTGAGGCATATGCGGTAGGTGGATGCGTGCGTGACAGTCTCCTTGGCAGGACACCGCAGGACTGGGATATCACCACATCTGCAAAGCCTGCGCAGGTCAAAGCGATATTTGACCATACGATAGACACAGGCATCCAGCATGGCACAGTCACGGTCATGCTGGAGCATGTGGGCTATGAGGTCACCACCTACAGGATAGACGGAGAGTACGAGGATGCACGCCATCCAAAGGAGGTTACCTTTACCTCCAATCTGAAGCTTGACCTTGAGAGGCGCGACTTCACAATCAATGCTATGGCGTATAATCACAGGGCAGGTCTTGTCGATAAATTTGACGGCATAGGAGATTTAAAAGCACATGTGATCAGATGTGTGGGCTGTGCGCACGACAGGTTCAGTGAGGATGCACTCAGGATGTTTCGTGCGGTGCGATTTGCAGCCCAGCTTGGCTTTGATATAGAGGCACAGACTAAAGCAGCCATAAAAGAGCTTGCCCCTGCCTTGTCAAAGGTCAGCGCAGAGCGAATCCAGGTGGAGCTTGTGAAGCTTCTGACATCAGATCATCCGCAGATGATGAGAGATCTGTATGAGCTTGGACTCACAGCGGTATTCATGCCGGAGTTTGATGTGATGATGCAGACACCTCAGCACAATAAGCACCATATGTACAGTGTCGGCGAGCATACGCTTCATACATTGGAGCATGTGCGAGCGGACAAAATCCTAAGGCTTACCATGCTGCTTCATGATGTGGCAAAGCCTGTGTGCATTACGACAGACGAGGAAGGCCAGAATCATTTCAAGAAGCATCCTGTTGTGGGAGCTGATATGACAAGAAAGATACTCAGGCGCCTTAAGTTTGACAACAGGACTACAGACTGCTGCTGTAAGCTCGTAAAAGAGCATGATGACCGTCCGGCCATCACAGAGCGCAATGTAAGGCGTGCCATGAGCCGCATAGGAACAGAGCTTTTTCCGCTGTTATTTGAGGTGAAAAGAGCCGATACACTCGGACAGAGCATGTATAGGCGCGCAGAAAAGCTTGAATACATCGCAGAATATGAGCGTGTATACAGGAAAATCCTCGCAGACCACCAGTGTGTATCCAAAAAGGAAATGAAAATAAATGGCAGCGACCTGATTAAAATGGGAGTAGAGCCGGGACCGAAGCTTGGCGATATCCTGGACAGGCTTTATGAGCAGGTGCTTGATGACCCATCGCTCAATGAAGCACAAAAACTTAAGGAGCTTGCGAATAAAATAATAACCTCTCTCATATGATTAAAAAGCATCTGAATAGTTATGGTGCATTAATCATATGAGGGGGGATTTTTTTGTATAATCAGCCGGAAGTGGCTTTGGAAAAATATGAGCTTACAGTAAGCAGGATAATAAAGGGCAGAGGAGCATATGTATGTGATACAGGCATCGGGCAGAAGCTGCTCGTGCCGTACAGAGGGCATGAGCAAAGGGCATGCACCCTGCGGGATACGCTGGCATTTATCCAGAGAAACGGTATGGATGTGGAGCAGATATCACAGACAAAGGAGCAGTGTATCATATCGCGGGATAACTGTGAGGACGCATACATATTGAAGGATTACAGAGCAGGCAGAGAGTGCAGCACGGACAGCATAGATGATATGCGTGGCGGCAGCAGGGCATTAGCGCAGCTGCACAATATATTGGAAAAGTATCCTCTGCCTTCGGATATCGAGGTAGAAAGCCTGCACGAAAAAGCTCAGCGCAAATGTGCGCAGATAGTAAAGCTAAAAAACTACATACTGCGTCGCAGCAAGACAAATGCTTTTGAGCATCTGTTTTATGAATGCTATGAGAGATTCTTAGAGCAGGGACAGAAATCGGCGGAAATATTGTGTGAGCTGGAAAATAGTAAAACGTCGGTTCCGATATACTGTCACGGAGCCTTCAACCAGCACAATGTCGTGTATACACAGTCCGGAAGATGGCTTCCTGTCAATTTCGAGACCATGCATCCGGGATATCCGGAAACTGATCTTGCGGAGTACATGCGCAAGATGCTCGAAAAAAATCACTGGGATACAGCGGTTGCAGATGCAATTCTTGACAGCTATTGCAGCGTAAGAAGTCTTGATGATACATCAATGAGACTGCTTCAAGCACTGCTTTTGTTTCCTGAAAAATTTTGTAAGCTCTGCAATCACTATAGCAACTCGCGCAAGTCATGGGTATGCGACCGTGATGTGGATAAGCTTGCACAGCTCATACAGCTAAGCGGGGAGCGCGAGGAGTATCTGCATGCCCTGCATGCCATAGTGTAAGCAGTAATGCATATATATAGTGAATTTAATTGAAAAGTAAATGACTATACGATATATTATTATTGTAGAAAAACGTTTAAAGCAAGCTATTAAAGGAAATACAGATGAAGAAATTTAAAAGATTATTTTGCATAGTATGCATGCTTGTGCTGTCACTTGCAGCATGTGGAAAACAGGACACGGATGATGGTGTAAAAAAATTCTATAACAGCATGAATGATACGACGGAGGCCGTGGGAGAAAGCACGCAGTCCGGTTTGAAAGCTGCTGCGGAGGAAAACGGAAAGTCCGTTAAGAAAAGTTCAGATATTCTCATAGTATCGGACATAAACAGTGCCAACGAGACAATCAGGGTATACAATTACTCGACAGGAGTGCAGTATCAGTATTACTATGGGCTGACCACCGGCTTTTTCGACAAATATGGCAATCACATGTCAGTTTCAGACATACATCAGGGTGATGTGGTTGACATATCGGGGGCAGATTCAGACGGCAAGGCAAAGCGTATACAAAAATCCGATAAGGTGTGGACAAACGACACAGTAACCAATTTTTCTGTGGATAAGGATAAGAGTGTGCTTGAAATCGGAAATAGCAGCTACAGGCTGGGGGAGCGCACCATGATATTTTCAGGCTCGGATGTCGTAGATACTGACAGCCTTACGGCGCAGGATAAGCTGGCTGTTGTCGGGATTGACAAGGACATAGTGTCAATTTCTGTCACGACAGGGCACGGCACACTGCAGCTTAGCAATACATCGCTGTTTGAGGGCAGCTTTTTGCAGCTCGGAGACAGGATATTTGCAGAAATCACTAAGGATATGTCGCTTGATGTGCCGGAGGGCAGCTATACGCTCGCTGTGGCCAACAACGGCTGGGGAGGCAGCACTGATATTGAGATAAAAAGAGGAGAGACTACAAAGGTAAATTTAAATGATTTAAAGGGTGAGGGCCCTAAAAAGAGCAGCATCCTTTTCGAGGTTGACGTGCAGGGAGCAAAAATATATGTCGATGGCAGTGAAATCGACTATACAAGTCCTGTTGAGATAACCTACGGAAAACACACGCTTAAGGTAACAGCCGATGGCTATGACACCTGGACGAGGACGCTTTACGTGAACTCAAAGGAGGCCACCATACAGATTACGATAAACGACAATAAGGACAGCTTGGGCAGTGATTCATCAGGTACCAAAACTAACAGCACCGGCAGTTCACAAGCCACCGCACAGACTCCTTCAGAGACTGCCTCAGAGAGGGCAGATGAGAAGGACAATCAAAGTACATCTAAAAGAACCACCGGCAGCTCGCAGAGCACAAATTCATCACAGCAGACAGACAATAAATCCTCTGACAGATCGGGAAATAGTCTGACAAATAAGGATATATCAGATTATCTTTCAACATTAACCTCTTTATTAAGTTCAAAGTAAGGTTTTAAGAATGGTAAAAGTGCATAAAAGCCTAGGAAATAGCGCATTTTCCTTGACAAACCCCATAAAAACAAGTATATATATTCTTGTAGGTAATTTGGGAATACAGCTCGAATTATATAAATTATGAAAATCCAGAGGAGGAATTTTATCATGAACAAAGCAGATTTAGTTGCAGCTATGGCAGAGAAGGCCGGAGTATCAAAGAAGGACGCAGAGGCATCTTTAAAGGCATTCACAGATGTTGTTGCAGAGGAGTTAAAGAAAGGTGAGAAGATCCAGTTAGTTGGATTCGGTACTTTCGAGGTATCTGAGAGAGCAGCAAGAACAGGAAGAAATCCACAGACTGGCGCTGAGATGACAATTGCAGCATCTAAGGCTCCTAAGTTCAAGGCTGGAAAGGCTTTAAAAGATTCTCTTAACTAATAAGTTAGACTATCACGGAGTAGAAGAATGGGTGAAGCCTTTAAGGCTCCGCCCATTTTTAGCTATATCCACTGAAATCAGGGTAATAGTTATGAATTGATTTATTATAGGTAAGACACAGAGGTAACAATGAGATTAGACAAATTTTTGAAGGTATCACGTCTGATAAAGAGACGTACAGTGGCAAATGAGGCATGTGACGCAGGCCGTGTCACAGTAAACGGCAGACCGGCAAAGGCATCTGTAAATGTCAAGGTCGGAGACATAATAGAGATAGCATTTGGACAAAAGACAGTCAAGGTTAAGGTGTTAAATCTCCTTGACACAACAAAGAAGGAAGAAGCAAAAGATCTTTTTGAGTATATATAGGTTATATTTTCATGAATCCCGGCATATATTTACATATGCGATTCCACAGATGGCATGTATATGTGCGGCTGTCTATGGAGCATATTAAAAATTATGTGAGGGACAGGAAATGGAAGAAATATCAGGCACAAAGAGTCATAAGCTTATCTTGAATAATCGCAGAACAGGCAGCTTTACAGGCATTTTGGATGTGCTCTCCTTTGATGTGGGAGAGATACTTTTGGAGACGGAGCTAGGCATGCTTGACCTAAAGGGCAAGGATCTTCACGTAAACAGGCTAAACCTTGAGAAGGGAGAAGCCGATATAGAAGGTGAGATAGACATGATTACGTATTCGAAGGTACCGGAGGTGACCGGAAAAAAAGATAAAATGTTTGGCAGGATATTCAGATAAGCACCTAAGGAGGAATAATGAGTAAACGTCGTGCAAAGAGAAGGGGCGGAACTTTAAGTGTTTCCATCATAGTTATAGCATTTCTTGTGGTTATGGTAGTCCAGGTTGTGCAGCTAAAGCAGAAGGAATCTACATATGCCGCACAAAAAGCGGAGCTTGAAAAGCAGTACACTAAAGAATCGGAGCGTGCTGATGAGATAGAAAGCATGCAGCAGTATATGCAGAGTGACCAGTACATAGAGGATATGGCAAAGAGCAAGCTTGGGCTTGCGTATGACAATGAAATAATCTTCAAGGAAAAGGACAAATAATTTTTGAACAGATAGTTGCGCTTTTTCGTCAAAACCTTCATTTTTGACCACATATAATCGTTGAAAAAAGATGGAGGCGCAAAGATGAGGATTGCAAATTTAAAAAAAGCTATGTGGGGGCTTATGGCATTTGCGTCCACACTGGTGTGTGTGATGGATTGTTATCCGCTGATACCTGCAGTGTATGGAGTTTATTGTCTGAGCAACGCTCGTACGATTATTTTTTACATAGGATTAATTATTGGAATGGGATACTTTATATCGATACCATCGATATGTAAGTATCTCTTTATTATTGCGGTGATTTGCTTTGGAGTGAGGCTTTTCGTGAGAAAAAGCAATAAAAACGGATGTCTGACAACAGCCGTTGTAGCAGCCTGTGCCACGGCGGTGATGAATCTGACGGTAGCATTTATCGGAAGGCCTGATACGGATGAGATAGTGTTAGCTGTAGCTGAGAGCCTTGTTGTGTTTTCGGCAGCCTTTGCGCTATGCAGAGCATGTGAATATTTAAGGGCTTTTGGACACGATGAAAATCCGGTCATGGCAGGACTTTTGCCTGACAGGGAGGAGGCATTTGCCACAGCAGTTTCAGGACTTTCAGGCATTATTTCGACTGCAAATGTCATGGCTGTAAAATGTACGGCAGATAAAATCCCTGATGAGAGTGAGAAAATACAGCTTGAGGTGACAGGGAGGCTTTGCGCGTGCTGTGAGGGCTGCAATGTTTGCTGGACAAGCGGGGCTTCGATTTCTGACAGCATAAAAATGCTTGCTGATGCAGTGCGCAATCGTATGAAAACAGAGGAAATTGTGCAAAACAGATATGTGGAGGGCTGCCCGCACTACACGCGTATGGTGGAAGCCGCTACAGAGGCATTTGCCCGTATTGAGCTAAATGAAGCCTGGTACAGGCGTCTCACGGAAAACAGACGCGTCATAGCCGCACAGCTTGACGCTATGGCAGAGCTCATGGAGGGCTGGTGCAGGGCTGAAAAATGCATTGATAAAAAAAGAAGGCTGCGTCTTTCAAGAGTTTATGTATATACAAAAGAGGCAGGTATACAGGTTGAAAATGCCCATATTTATGAGAATGTAAGGCAACAGATATGTATAAAGGCAGATGTCTGCACTAAGGCAGATGGCGGGATTGAAATTTCAAGGTATGTACAGTCAGTTTCGCGAGCCATGGGAATGAAGCTCAGGCAGGCGCAGGGGACTGTTTCAATAATCTCTGATGAGAGGACATCTATTGTGCTGTACGAGGAGAATCAGTTCTATGCGCTTTCCGGAGTGGCGACCAAAAAGAAGACAGGCTCTCAGGCAAATGGCGACAGCTGCAGCATGCTTCAGCTGGATGATGGCATGTATCATGTGTGCGTATCCGATGGCATGGGCTCCGGTAAGCAGGCTCAGGCTGAGAGCACACTGGTTGTGGATTTGCTTGAAAAGCTCTTAGAGGCCGGCTTTAGCAGGGAAAGTGCCCTAAAGCTGATGAACTCTGCCATGGTCATATCGGCGGGAGAGGAGTCCTATTCCACGGTTGATTTTGCCACGATAGACATGTACACGGGAGAACTTGAGCTGACCAAAACAGGCGCAGCACCGTCATTTATCAAATCAGGGAAAACGGTAAGTGTTATAGAAAATGAATCCCTCCCTGCGGGAGTCGATGCTGTTCAGGAGAGCATACATTCAAAAAATACGCTTCAAAGTGGTGATTTTCTTGTCATGGTGACTGATGGTGTGCTAGAATATCTGCATGTAAAGGATAGGCAGGGGAAGCTTATGGATATCATCGCAGGCGTCAAAAGTGACAATGCAGGTGTGCTGGCACAGGAAATTCTGGACAGGGTGCTGCTTGACACAGGCGGATATGCCATGGATGATATGACGGTAGTTGCAATAGGAATCTGGGAAAAATAATGATTAGACGGACAAAAGATTATATTCTGGAAAACAAGATGATAAAAAATCACAGCACGGTGCTTGTTGCGCTGTCGGGCGGTGCGGATTCAGTCTGCCTTCTGCTGGTGTTAAATGAGATAAAAAGACAGTGCGCAGATGAGCTTGATTTTGCGCTGGAGGCAGTACATGTGGAGCACGGCATCAGAGGTGCCGAGAGCAGGGAGGATGCGAGGTTTGCGTCAGATCTCTGCGAAAGGCTTAACATACCGTGTCATGTGCATTCCGTGGATGTACCGCAATATGCAAAAAGTCATGGACTCGGACTGGAGGAGGCCGCCAGGATATTGCGCTATGAAGCGTTTGAAAAGGAAGTCGCCACTGCCTATGCAGCAGACCAAAAGCAGGGTAACAGCAGGCAGGTAGTCGTTGCAGTTGCGCACCATATGGAGGACAACGCGGAGACAGTTCTTTTTCAGATGCTTCGCGGAAGCGGAGCAAAGGGGCTATCCGGCATGCATCCGGTTTCCGTGAAGAATGGTGTCACCTATATAAGGCCGCTTTTATCAGCGACACGCGCACAGATAGAGGAATATCTAAAGGAAAACGGACAGGCTTTTGTCACCGATGCCACAAACATTGACACAGCCTACTCCAGAAATAAGCTGCGCCATGATGTGTTTCCACTGCTTTTGCAGATTAATGACAGGGCGATAGAGCATATCAATGAGAGCGCAGGACAGCTTGCGGTGATGAATGATTTTTACGAGCAGCAGCTAAAAGAGGCGTGCGACAGCATGATTTACCAAAAGGAAGGCAGGGTGATACTTGAAATCAGCCGCTTTGAGAGCCTGCATCCGGCATTAAAAAGCGGAGTAGCGCGCGAGTGCATACATCTGGCGTCAGGGCGGCTCAAGGACATCACGAGCACGCATATCGGTGCACTTGTGAAGCTTGCAGGGCAGCAGTCGGGCAGAAAAATCAATCTGCCGTATGGCATTATTGCGGAAAAATCATTTGGCGAGGTGATACTCTTCGCCGGAAGGTGTGACGATGAAAAAGAAGAAATTCACATTACGCAAAAAGAGCTTGAGGCACTGAGTGCCACGGGAGAGCAAAAAAACATAAAGCTTTCGGCAGATGGCTCGTATGTCACACTTTGTATACAAGATTTTAATGGTAAAATGGACGAAATTCCCAAAAAACCATATACGAAATGGTTTGATTATGATAAGATGAAGAAAGGCTTTGAAATAAGAACAAGAAAAGCCGGTGACTATATAATTGTGGATGACGAGGGCCATCATAAGAAGCTGAAGCAGGTATTTACAGGTGATAAAATCCCTGCACAGCAGAGAGCGGGGCTGTGGCTTATAGCCCATGAATCACTGGTGCATGCCATTATCAGATACAGATCCGGCTGCAGCGCACTTGTCACACCACAGACAGAAAAAGTACTTAAGATCACATTTTACGGAGGAAAACAAAATGGATTTTTCAAAGAAATATGATATTTCGGTTTACCTGACAGAGGAGCAGCTCAATAAGCGAATCGCAGAGATTGGAGCGCAAATCACAGAAAAATACAAGGGTCAGTCAGTATATCTCATCTGTATACTTAAAGGCTCAATATTCTTTACCACTGAGCTTGCAAAGAGAATTGACCTGCCTATGACTATGGATTTCATGTCGGTATCCAGCTATGGCTCAGGCACAGAGTCATCAGGCGATGTCAAGATTAAAAAGGACCTTGAGCATTCTATCGAGGGAGAGAATGTCATCATCATAGAGGATATCATTGATTCGGGAAATACTCTTAGCAGGCTTTCAAAGCTCCTTGCCAAAAGAAACCCGAAGAGCCTCACAATCTGCACACTCTTGGACAAGCCTGAGCGCCGTGTAGTTGATGATGTAAATGTAGACTACGTGGGTTTTGTGATTCCTGACAAGTTTGTGGTAGGCTATGGCCTTGACTATGACCAGAGGTTCAGAAATCTGCCTTACATCGGCTTTGTCGAGGGCGAAATAAAATAAAAAGGAGAAGTAAATTGAATAAACAAAAAAGCGGTATGCGCGGAATGGGCGTATACATTATCATTGTATTTGCAGTAATCTGCATCTGGTACTGGCTGAGCGCCGGCGCCACATCAAACTCTTACACACAGAGTCAGTTCGAGAAGGATCTTGACAAGAATCAGGTGAAGAGTGTAAAGGTGGTGCAAAACAGGGAGATACCGACAGGAAGCCTGGAGGTAAAGTTCAAGGATGGCTCATCAAAGGTGCTTTATGTATCTGATGTAAACGACATCGAAAAGACCATGACAAAGGCAGGGTACACCGATTATACAGTTGCAGATGTGCCGGCTGAGAGCTGGATTATGACACTGCTTCCGTATCTTTTGGTATTCGGAGCCATGTTCATACTCTTTGCAGTGATGAACAACAACGCAGCAGCACAGGGCGGCGGTGGCAAGATGATGAACTTCGGCAAGAACCGTGCGAAGCTCACCACACAGGAGGAGAACCATATCAAGTTTTCCGATGTAGCAGGCTTAAAGGAGGAAAAGGAGGAGATTGCAGAGATAGTTGATTTCCTTCGTGATCCGGGAAAATACACCAGACTTGGAGCAAGAATCCCAAAGGGTGTCCTTCTTGTAGGACCTCCGGGAACAGGTAAGACTCTCCTTGCCAAGGCAGTAGCCGGAGAGGCAGGGGTACCGTTTTTCACCATTTCAGGATCTGATTTCGTGGAGATGTTCGTCGGAGTCGGAGCTTCACGAGTGAGAGATTTGTTTGAGGATGCCAAGAAAAATGCGCCTTGTATCGTATTTATCGATGAGATTGATGCAGTAGCCAGACGCCGTGGCACAGGAATGGGCGGCGGACACGACGAGCGTGAGCAGACATTGAACCAGATGCTTGTCGAGATGGATGGCTTTGGTGTCAATGAGGGCATTATCGTCATGGCAGCCACAAACCGTGTGGATATACTTGACCCTGCTATCATGCGTCCGGGACGTTTCGACAGAAAGGTTGTAGTAGGCAGACCGGATGTGGGCGGCAGAGAAGAAATTTTAGGTGTCCATGCCAAGAAAAAACCTCTTGCAGAGGATGTAGACTTAAAGCAGATTGCACAGACCACAGCAGGCTTCACAGGTGCAGACCTTGAGAATCTGATGAATGAGGCAGCAATCCGTGCCGCGGGCGAAAACAGAGAATATATCACACAGGATGATATCAGAAAATCCTTCGTCAAGGTTGGTATCGGAGCTGAGAAGAAGAGCCGTATCATCTCTGACAAGGAAAAGCGCATCACAGCCTACCACGAGGCAGGACATGCAATCCTTTTCCATCTGCTTCCGGATGTCGGACCTGTATACACAGTTTCAATCATCCCTACAGGAGCAGGCGCAGCAGGCTACACCATGCCTCTGCCTGAGAAGGATGAGATGTTCAACACAAAGGGACGTATGCTTCAGGAAATCGTAGTAGACTTAGGCGGTCGTGTCGCAGAGGAACTTGTGTTTGACGATATCACTACAGGTGCATCACAGGACATCAAGCAGGCCACAAAGCTTGCGCGCGAGATGGTTACCAAATACGGTATGTCAGACAATATCGGCCTTATCTGCTATGCCGATGATGAGGAGGAGGTCTTCATCGGACGAGACCTCGCTCACACAAAGAACTACAGTGAGGGCATAGCATCGGCAATCGATGTCGAGGTAAAGCGTATCATCGACGAGTCGTACGACAAGGCAAAGAGCATGATAGCAGAGTACCGCGATGTGCTTGACAGATGTGCAGCACTTCTTCTTGAGAAGGAGAAAATCACAAGAGATGAGTTTGAAGCACTGTTTGATGAGGACAGCAAAACAGCAGTTGGACATAATATTTAAAAAACAGCTATGCTTTTGTGCAGAATCACTATATGAAAAATATTAGATGATGCTAAAGCACTATACAAATTGCATAAAAACGAACCACGATTTTTATGCAATTTGTGAACACTTATCGTTGCAATCATGATACTATAATAACCGTAAAAACCCCCCAATACATTATATAGTTTTTGCTATACCCCATAGTAAAAATACCTTCTCCTAAAAGGCAGCCGAACGTAGGCTGTCTTTTTTAATTTTAAAATGTACTTGCATAATCACATCTGTTGTGATAAACTATGCAGGTATCGTAATTGAATACATGGGCAGATTCCCGAGTGGCCAAAGGGGACAGACTGTAAATCTGCTGCAACTTGCTTCGATGGTTCGAATCCATCTCTGCCCATTAAAAAACCTCAAGTCATATGACTTGAGGTTTTTGTGTTGTCCGGCTGTTATTGTTTAATCGGTCTGCGTTCCGCTGGCAGTAAGCACAGCCTCCCATGCCATCGTATCAGACCAGCCACTTGTATCAAAGCCGTCGCGGATACATCTGCTGTAGTAGTCGTGCTTGTTTCGTATCGGCGAGTCGTCTGTGAACCTTGCATCATCATAAATGCCGTTAATATAATCGTCTATCGCGGTTCCGAATATTTCAGAGCGATCCTCTGTTGCAAAGGTCATGCCGTAGGAATCAATGAAATACCCGGATATGTGGTTTGATGGATCATCCGGATTGTAGTTTGAGTAGCTGTCATCATATGAGAAGCTGTCAGGGTTAAAGCTGTTCCATTTCTCCTCGGAAAACTCGCTTTTTTCATCATAGGTGTGTATGAATGCAAGCCTCTGGTCAATCAGATGGGAAATCTCATGGCCTACAGTGTAGCTGAAATCCCAGCTGTAGTTGCAGTTTAGAACCATCACATTGTGGTTGTTTATTATATTTACGAATCCGCTTGGCTCATTTATCATATCTGAGTGGCCTGATGAAATATCACCGCACAGATATATTCGCATGCCTCTTATATCGCCATAACACAGCTGCGTGAAAAAGTCATCAGGGAAACAGCCAAGTATTTCCTCAAGGGCATCCAGAGAGACCGACAGCTTATCCTTGTTCTTTAATTGATGGATATCGTAGTAATCAATCCTCTTTGGCACCTCAGGCCCGAAATATATGGAAAAGCCGTATTTTTGTTCAAGGGCTGTGATACGTGCATTTATGTCGGATAAATCTCCCCAGTCATATGACGTGGTGTCAGGTATCAGAGTGACCTCATCTCCATATGTATTGTAGTCGGAATCCTTCCCGGCCTCTTCCTTTGCCTCCTGGTTTTCATGGGTACTGTCATCAGTGCCTGTGGCAGAATATGGGGATACATATGAGCCGTTATCGCGTAAGGCTTGTAGCAGAGTATCGCAGTCATTGTATGACGTGATTTCAGCTTTGGTGTCATTCTTTCCCTTGTCGAGTGACCAGATGAGTATTTCCGGGTTGCACTGCGCTGTGTACAAAAGCAACATCACACAGTTTGCATCAGGCAGATATACCGAGTTGGCAGAAAAATAGGTCTGGGTATCGGCCGTTGCAGAATCAGATGAGCTGCCTTGGGCTCTGCCTGAGCCTCGTGCTGCCGGATTGTATGAAAAGGATGAGCTGACACCGGTGACGGGTGAATATTTATAATAACTGATGCTGTTGTCTGAGGATAAATCCTGGCACCGTATGAGCATGTCATTGTCCTCGGCCAGTACTACATCCACCACATCGGGCAGAGAAAAAAAGCTGTTTTTTCCATCGGATGAATGATAGTTCCATATATTGTTGGCAGTATCTGTTTCAATTACAAAGCCTTTTGAGTCGACACATGACATGGAAAAGCTCTGCCCTTCGTAGGTTGAAAGCACCGTATTATCGTCAAGCCTTATATCAGAGATTACATATTTGTAGGTATCGGGCGTGACACCTGATACGAGAGCATATTTTTTGTCAGCGGAGGTGGCAATCTGTGAGGCATCATAGTAATTGCCGGGATTCGGCACTTCAGTATTATCCGGATCAGATGCATCGCCATTGCCATCATAGTCCTTGGGATTATATTTGCAGGTTTTAATTTCCTTCAAATCCTTATCATAGATGGTTGCTTTTTTGGCGGATGAATCGAGGAGCCACAATTTATCACCCTTAATAAGATAGTCATCGCAGTCCGTCTTGTCGTGGGCAAGACTTGCGGTTATTTCGTTGGACCAGGGATTGTATACATCAAATGAATACTGAACGGATTGACCATCAGTCTCTATGATGGAATTATTGTAGCTGCCCTGCCCTACCATAAGTATATTATCGCCGAATTGCCTTATGTCATTGTACGGGCGCCCCTCAAAGGCGACATTATGCAGGATAGACAGATTGCTGCTTCCTTCAACGCTTGTGGTATCATCCCAAAAAGCAGGTGATTTGTGCAGAATAGCCTGCTTTTGTGAGGGGCTCTTGAATAAATAAGAGACATCCGAAAAAGAGCAGGCTGTCAGAGAAATCGCGCTGCATAGCACCAGCGAATATGTAATTAAAATAGTTGCATGTTTGCGTTTGAACAATTTTGCCTCCTTTGGAAGGTGGTACATACACTGTTATTCGCTGACAGTGTGCGCAGTGGAAACACGTGCGGTAGATTCTCTTTCAATCAGTCTCGGACGCAGCTGTGTGCGGCTGATTGGGATATGGTGAATGAGCGAATTCAATATAATATATGCACAGCGGCCAAGATCATTACACTCCTGTCTGATAGTGGTAAGAGGCGGGGTGAGGGCTGCAGCAAATTTGACATCGTCAAAGCCGACCACACTTATATCATTTGGCACATTGAAGCCGTGCAGCTGGCATTCAGATATAACACCCTTTGCGATAGCATCGCTGCCACAGAGGATAGCAGTAGCGCCCGCTGCAATAAAATTGGAAACGTAGTACTGTGCAGTCTCCGGAATATAGTAGCCGTGACCCATGAGCTCCGGGTAGATTTCAAGACCGGCATCGCGCATAGAGTTTTCAAAAGCCTCCTGACGCTGATCTGAAACCAGGGAAAAAAGAGAACCATTGATAAAGGCAATCTTTTTATGCCCCAGATTGTGCAGATGCTTTACAGCCATGTCAATGCCCTCGTAGCTGTCGGTACCCACATAGGCTACATTGGGGTTGTTTTCTATATAGTTATCAAACAAAACGGTAGGCATTGTAGTGCTTTTGAGCTGCTGCATCCACTCATCGTGCAGAGCGAAGCCTACAAGAAATGCGCCACAATAGCCGTTCTTTAATATATAAGTATCATATTTTTCTTCTGCCTGCAGCTGAGGAGTGACAGGGATGATGTCCACATCCCATTTGTGCTTGAAAGCATTCTGCTTGAAACCAAGCACTACATCATATCCGAACTCATCGATAGACTCGTAGTTCATATTTTCAATGAACAGAGCCAGCTTGCGGTTTTCTACCTTTCTTGAGCGCTTAGTGCTGTAGCCCATCTCGACGGCAGTGTCTAAAACGGTCTGACGAAGCTCCTCACTTATATCGCTGGCACCATTTAATCCTTTTGAAACAGTGCTGATTGATACACCCAGCCGGGCGGCAATATCCTTAATAGTAGCCATAATGTTATTCCTTTCTTATGTTATAATAGAATTATACAATTACTATCAGAAATAGGCAATATTTTCCACGATAAATTTTTCGAAAAATATCTTTGAAATCGTGGTAATAACTACCAAAAAATGAGTGCAAATTACGTGAAAAGTGGCAAAAATGGGTTAGAAGACGCTAAAACAATTGACAAATACGACAATAGGAAATAAAATATACTCAGATACGAAAAAAATAGAAAAAATTTAGGAAAGAGGAATAGAAATTTGGAGGCCAGAGAAAATCTCAGAGGCTCCGGAATACTTCTTTCGATCTCGAGTTTGCCGTCACCATATGGTATAGGTACTCTTGGGAGAGAGGCATACAATTTTGTTGATCTCCTTGGCGATTTGAAACAGAAGTACTGGCAGGTTCTTCCGGTTGGTCCCACCATATTTGGCGATAGTCCATATCAGCCATCATCAGGCTGTGCGGGCAATATCTATTTTATAGATTTAGATAAGCTGGCAGATGAGGGATTGTTAGAGAGGGAAGAAATCCTGGGGTACAATTGGGGCACAGATCAATCAGAAATTGATTATGCAGCATTACATCAGAACAGATACAAGATTTTACAAAAAGCGTTTGGAAGATTTGACACAAATGCACAAGAGTTTCAGGATTTTGTAAAAAAACATTCGGGGTGGCTTGAACAATATGCACTGTTTATGACACTGAAAACCGACAATTTAGACAAAATTTGGAGCGAATGGCCAAGCGAGTATAAAAATCCGCAAGCGGTTGCGCTTGAAAAGTACCAAAAAAAGAATTATAATACAATTACTTTTTGGAAGTTCTGCCAATATAAATTCTTCCAACAGTGGGAGGATTTGAAAAATTATGCTAACTCAAAAGGTATCTACATAATAGGTGATGCCTCATTTTATGTAGGGTATGACAGCGTAGATGTATGGGCAGAGAGACAACTCTTTATGATGAGCGCAAACGATACACCGGAGTATGTTGCAGCTGCCGCTCCTGATAAGTATTCAGAGAACGGACAGGTGTGGGGCAATCCTATGTATGACTGGGATGCCATGAAGGAGGATAACTTCTCGTGGTGGAGAAAGCGTATGCGTGTATGCAGAGAGCTTTTTGATATCGTCAGGATTGATCATTTTGCAGGAATTGTAAAAGCATATGCGGTACCGTACGGACAGGACAAGAGCCTATCCGGTAAATGGTTCAAGGGACCGGGACGCAGGCTTGTCAATGCAATCAACGAAGAACTTGAGGGTGTTAATGTAGTGGCTGATGATTATACGTCAGCGAGCCTTTTGCCGGGAGTGAAAAAGCTCCTTGCGAAGTCGGGCTGGATGGGAACAAAGGTCATGATGTTTGCCTTTGACGGTGATCCGACCAATGAATATCTGCCACACAATTATGCTGATTCACATGTAGTTGCATATATTGGCACACATGACAATGAGACAATAGTTGGTTATTTCAGTGACAAGACAGATTATGAGCTTGCTTATATGTACGAGTATCTGAATATTGAAAATAAATCACAGGTTCCAAATGCTCTTATCAGGGAGCTGTATCACAGCACCGCAGAGTTGGCGATAGTCCAGATGCAGGATATATTAGAGCTTGGAAATGAGGCGAGGATGAATTATCCTTCAACAGTCGGACATAACTGGAGATGGCGCATGACAAGCAAGCCGCACAGACTGGACAACGAAAAAATAGCCTGGATTAGAAACATTGCGGTGGTTTACCGCAGATAATTAATTTGATATAAGTTGCACGGCAATTTATATATATACTTTTTTACATTTTATATTCAAAAAGGAGAGGAAGATATGAAGAAGAAAGTATTAGCATCTTTACTTTGCGCATCTATGGTAGCAACAATGTTTGCAGGATGCGGAAGCAGCAATGGAAATGGAACAGAGAAAGCCGACAAGAAGGACGGCGGTAAGGAGACCATTACAGTAATGGGACCTGCAGAGGATTTAGACGATGCACAGGGCGCTTGGCTTAAGACAGAGTGCGAGGCATTCGCTAAGGCAAATCCTGATTTCAACATCGAGTTCAAGTATGTTACATCATCTGAGTCAGACGCAAAGGATGTTGTTACAAAGGATCCTAAGGCAGCAGCTGATGTTTACATGTTTGCAAACGATCAGCTTGAGCCATTAATTAAGGCAGATGCTATTGCCAAGTTAGGTGGAGAGGCAGCAGATTATGTTAAGTCATCTAACTCAGAGGCTATGGCTGCAACAGTTACATATGATGGAGACATCTACGCAGTTCCTTATACATCAAACACATGGTTCATGTACTATGACAAGAGAGTCTTCTCTGAGGATGATGTAAAGAGCCTTGATACAATGCTTACAAAGGGTAAGGTTTCATTCCCATTTGATAATGGCTGGTATCTCAATGCATTCTATGCAGCAAACGGATGTACAATCTTTGGAGATGGAACAGACAAGGCTGCCGGATATGACTTTGGCGGAGATAAGGGTACAGCAGTTACAAACTACATCGTAGATTTATTTGCAAATCCAAACTTTGTAATGGATAACAATGAGGGATCACTTGGTCTTGCTGGACTTAAAGATGGTTCTATCAATGCTTACTTCAATGGTAACTGGAACTATGACAAAGTTAAAGAGGCACTTGGTGAGGAGAACGTTGGTGTTGCAGCTCTTCCTACAATCAATATTGGTGGAAAAGACTGCCAGTTAAAGGCATTCTTAGGATCTAAGGCTATCGGTGTTAACCCTAACTGCAAGAACCAGGAAGTAGCAGTTAAGCTTGCAGCATTCCTTGGCAGCGAGGACGCACAGCTTGCTCACTTCAAGTTAAGAGCACAGGCTCCTGTAAACAAAGATCTTGCAACAAACGAGGAAATCGCAGCTGATCCTGTAGCAGCAGCTATGGCTAAGGTTTCAACTGATTGTTCAGTAGCACAGCCTATCATTGATATGTCAGGTTACTGGGATGCAGCTACACCATTCGGTGATGCTTTCCAGAACGGTGCAGAAGGCCAGATTACAAAGGACAATGCAGCTCAGAAGACAGAGGACTTCAATACTCAGCTTAATGATTCTCTTAAATAATTAAGTAGATCAGAATATGATTCCAAGGTTCCGGGCGACCGGAATCTTGGAATAAATTAGTTTAAAGGATTGGCATATATAATGCATGCCAGGAGGAAAAGTATGATAGGAGCAAACAAAAAGAAAAAAGTTTCGGAATTTGCTACTCCGTATACTGTTGGCAATGCCCTCACAAAAGGCGGAGCTACAGTTAAGCTATCGGCACTCGTAATGGGTCTTGCCAATATGGCTCATAAGCAGATCATAAAGGGTCTGATTTTTCTTGCTATAGAGATTGCATATATAGCATATATGGTTAACGCTGGTGCTTATTACATTTCCATGCTGCCTTCACTTGGCTGGAGAAAGCAGGAAGAGGTATTTAATGAGCAGAAGCAGATTTATGAATATGTTGCGGGCGACCAGTCAGTATTATTACTGTTATATGGCGTCATAACAATTGCCATCACAGTATTATTTATTTACATGTGGTGCGAGAATTTAAAGAGCGGATATAAGGCAGAATGCCTTTCAAAAGCTGGAAAAGAAATCAATTCTTTTGGCAAAGATGTCAAGGATTTATTTGATAAAAACCTACATAAGACACTTATGTTTCTCCCACTTATGGGAATATTTATTTTTACAGTTTTACCATTGCTGTTCATGATTCCAATGGCCTTTACAAATTATTCGGTAAAGGGTGATCATCTGGTATTGTTCGACTGGACAGGCTTCGCCTCATTCGGACAGGTGCTTGGACTTGGTGGTAAGCTTGGTAAGATATTCTGGAGAGTACTTGGATGGACAATCTGCTGGGCTGTATTTGCAACCTTCCTTTGTAACTTCCTTGGACTCATTCTTGCTATCGTTATCAATCGTAAAGAGACACATTGCAAGGCTTTTTGGCGTACATGCTTTGTTATCTCAATTGCGGTACCGCAGTTCGTATCACTCCTTGTAATGAGACAGATGTTCCAGCCACAGGGTGCTGTTAATAACCTGCTTTTGGAGTGGGGCTGGATAGATAACCCGCTTCCATTCTGGACCAATACGATGTGGGCGAGAGTTTCTGTTATTCTCATCAACTGCTGGGTAGGTATTCCGTATACTATGCTTCAGGTTACAGGTGTATTACAGAATGTGCCTTCAGAGCTTTATGAGGCTGCAAAGATTGATGGTGCAAACGCAGCACAGATCTTCTTTAAGATCACACTCCCATATATCATGTTTATCATGGGACCATATATCATCACACAGTTTACCGGAAATATCAACAACTTCAACGTTATCTACCTGTTATCAGCAGGAAAGCCTACACCTGTCGGAGACAGTGCAGGAAAGACGGACCTTCTGGTTACGTGGTTGTACAAGCTGACTATTGATAATCAGGAGTACAATATCGGTGCCGTTATCGGTATCCTCACATTCATTGTACTTTCTATCGTAGCGCTTGTTACATACAGAAATACAAAATCATACAAGGATGAGGAGGGATTCATGTAATGAGTAGTGTAGCAAAAGCAAAAAGACCTATGTCTGCCGGACGTGCTAAGAAAGTAGCAAAGAATTCCCTTGTTCATATCATTCTTGGAATACTTGCTGTAGTATGGCTGTTCCCGATTTTCTGGATTATTATGACAAGCTTTAGAGCTGAGAGTGGTGCTTATACAAAGTACTTCTTCCCACATAGCCTTACATTTAGCAACTATACGAGACTGTTCACAGAGACTACACTGTTGAACTTCCCGAGAGCATTTTTTAATACACTGTTTATATCAGTGTTCTCATGCATCATTTCAACAGTATTTGTACTTTCTGTTGCGTATTGTATGTCACGACTGAGATTTAAGCTGCGTAAGCCTTTCATGAATCTGGCTATGATTCTTGGATTGTTCCCGGCTTTCATGTCAATGGTTGCCGTATACTTTATCTTAAAGGCTATCGGACTTACAGAGGGTAGCGTACTTCGTCTTTCACTGATCCTCATATACTCAGCAGGATCGGGAGTAGGCTTCTATATCGCAAAGGGATTCTTTGATACTGTGCCTAAGTCTCTTACAGAGGCTGCCATCCTTGACGGATGTACACAGTTCCAGGTATTTTACAAGGTTATCCTGCCACTCAGTAAGCCAATCGTAGTATATACAGTGCTTACAGCATTCCTTGCTCCATGGCTCGATTTCGTATTTGTAAAGGTTATCGTTGGTCCAAACGACAAGTATTGGACAGTATCGCTTCTTCTTTACAACATGCTTGAGAAAGAGTTTATAAACGGATGGTTCACAAGATGGGCTGCTGCTGCAGTTATTGTATCAATACCTATCTCAATACTTTTCGTCATCATGCAGAGATTCTACGTGGATGGACTTACAGGAGCTGTCAAAGGCTAATTTGGTTTTATTTAGGCCGCTGCACTTTTGTGCGGCGGCTTTTGGTTTATATTGGGGTGTGGCAAACTTAGCACTTTCAGGTTGTGTGCTAAGTTTGTTGCTACTTTGTGGAAGATGTGAGAATTTAGTTTAGAAAATAAGAAAAGGAGTGCGTATGATTAATAATAAAATAGGCGGCCACAACATGGTCGGCAGGGCTGTGAATAGATTGGCGGGCAGGTTGACTGCTGTGGCATTGACGGCAGCTATGGCGGTGTCAATGCTTGCGGGATGTGCTGCGGGTGGAAAGAATACCGAGACGGCAGCAAAGAAGGAGTACAAGCCTTCTGCGATGGAGCAGATGAATGCGAAAAATGATCCTAATGTGATTCAGGACAATTACAGAACCTGTTATGAGGTGTTCGTATATAGCTTTTTTGATAGTGACGGTGACGGCATAGGGGATTTAAAGGGACTTACAGAGAAGCTTGATTATATTGAGGGGCTTGGATGCAATGAAATCTGGATGATGCCTATTATGCCTTCTCCTTCATACCACAAGTATGATATTACGGATTACATGAATATTGACAAGCAGTATGGTACTCTGGATGATTTTGATGCGCTTATTACGGAGTGTCACAAGCGAAACATCAATGTTATTATTGATTTTGTGATGAATCATACATCAAATGAGCATCCGTGGTTTAAGGCGGCTGCTGATTATATCAAGTCGCTTCCTGATGGGGCAGAGCCGGATCCTTCGGAATGTCCTTATGTGGATTACTACAATTTTAGCAAAACCAATGCCGGAGGCTACAACCAGCTGCCGGGCACAAATTGGTATTATGAGTCACAGTTTGTAGACAGCATGCCTGACCTTAACCTGCAGAGCGAAGCTGTAAGAGGGGAGATTGACAAGGTTACATCCTTCTGGCTTGACCGCGGCGTGGATGGTTTCAGACTGGATGCTGTGCTTTATTACAATAATAATAACCAGACTGAGACTATAGATGACCTCACCTGGCTTGTGAACAATGTGAAGAGCAAAAAGGCCGATGCTTATATGGTTGGTGAGGGCTGGACTACATACAGAGAGTATGCGAAGTACTATAAGAGTGGAATTGATAGTATGTTCAACTTTGATTTTTCACAGCAGGATGGGTATATCGGAAAGGTACTCAATGGTACAGCAAATCATGGTGCCAGCACATACGGCAATGCCATAGTTGATGTGGAAAATGAGATAAAGAAGTATACAGACTCATACATTGATGCACCATTCTATACAAATCATGATATGGGACGCAGTGCAGGATACTATAACGGAGATAATGCCGAGGAGAAAACCAAGATGGCGCAGGCCATGAATCTTCTTATGCCAGGAAATGCTTTTCTGTATTATGGAGATGAAATCGGTATGAGAGGCGCAGCCAATGATGAGACGAAGCGTCTTGCCATGAGATGGAGCGGGGATTCAAAGGCTAAGGGAATGTGTGTGGGACCTCAGAATGCAGAAGAAACCGAGCAGACATATGATACCCTTGATAAGCAGATGGACGATCCATACTCTATTTACAACTTTGTGAAGCAGACAATATCAATAAGAAATGCTTTCCCGGAGATAGCACGAGGTACAAATACCTTCGAAAAGGATCTGTCAAACGAGAATGTGTGTATATTTACAAGAGAGTACAATGGTGAGAAAGCAGTGCTTGTATTTAATCCATCAAAGGATGAAGCAAGTGTGGATGTGTCATCATTGGGAATAAATGATGCTGTTGCAATGCTTCAGACTACAAAGAAAGCACCATCATATAAGGATGGAACGGCAAAGCTGCCGGCATATTCGGTGCTTGTTCTGAAGTAAAACATATTTGATGAAAATAAAATTTAATTGTTTAAATGGATTTTGAAGAAGAAATATAAAAACCGCCCGACCGGGCGGTTTTTTAGCTATACCATTTTTTAAACTATACCATTTCTTTAAGCATATCTACAATCACTTCTCTGCAATGAGCTCCGAGATGCTTTTGTTCCTCTTTACTGAGTGCTGCCGGATCAATAGGAGTGCCATATCGGATAACCACATGATTCTTTTTGACCCATGGAAGGTGATCCTCGAATATTTCATTTGTTCCCATGATTGCCATTGGCACTATCTTGCATTTGCTCTTTGTGGCAATCTTGAAAGTACCTTCTTTGAAAGATTGTACCTCTGTCAGGTCATCTTTGTTTTTGCAGCGTGTGCCCTCAGGAAATACACATATACTGATGCCGGATTTGACCTGATCTATGGCTGCAAGCACGACCTTTAGTCCCTGCTTGATGTCATCGCGGTCCAAAAACAGGCAGTGCAGGCGCTTCATCCAGAGACCCAGCACCGGTATTTTTGTGATACTCTGCTTTGAGATGTAGCCGGTCAGGCGTGGACATCTGGAGTAGGTGATTATGATGTCAAAGAAACTACGGTGATTTCCTATATATAGTACAGCCTCGTCCTTTGGCACATTTTCCTCCCCTATAAATTCAATGTCTGCTCCGCTTAGGAATATGATGACACGGAAAGCCCACTGTACCAGGCGAAGCTGTGCCATATCGGCCCATGCCGGGGCAAATTTGTGTATTATCCACATGGCTCCGAGCACCGGAAGACCGAGCAGCAGATAGAAAAATACGAATATTACGATTAAAACTGAACGCATATTTGACCTCTCTTTTTCATACTCTATATAAATTGTAGTTCAATATTTGATATTATATCATATCATAAGCGATATGATAAGAAAGAGAGGAAAAAATGTCAGAAAAATTGAGAAAAATTCTGGTGATGGCTGCAGGTGTGCTTGTGATATCGGCAGCGACAGTGATTTCGGGCTGCCGCGCAAATATTTCAGGCACGGAGAGTGACAGGATGGTTGAGTACACGGTAATCTGCGGGGATGAAATCCCGGAGGAGTTTAAAAAGCAGATAAATGAAAACAAGGCAAAGGCGATGAAGCTGACGTACAAGGATGATGAATATTTATACATAGCGGAAGGCTTTGGCACAAAGGAGACAGGTGGCTACAGTATTACGGTTAACCAGTTTTATGTTAAGGATAAGGCAATGTATTTTGATACGCGTCTGATAGCCCCAGATAAGGGCGAGAAGGTCAGCAATCAGGCGAGTTATCCGTATATAGTAATAAAGACGGAATTGAGTGAAATGCCTGTTGTGTTTGAGTGAAAATTTCGTAAATTGTATTAAAAGTTGCGAAAAAAACTGACAATCAGTACTAATGCTCTATTGCTATCACTGCAATACTTTGCTATAGTAAAGTTACTAGATATTGTGGTGACATATTTATATATTCAAATATATTGATTGATATAATTGTTGATTAATTTGACCTGTTTTATATTTATACAGAGATTGATTTCATATATATGACACCGTCGTTACAATACTGGTTACCATGAGGACTATAGTTATGTGCCAGTGGGCATACCCACAATAAGGAGGCTTAAAATGGAACAGACAGAAATTAGAAAAGTCAGAGCATCGATTCACCAGCAGTGTGGCAACAGGGTAAAAATCCAGCAGGATCTCGGCCGCAACAAGGTTGACATCCAGGAGGGTGTTATTCAGCAGGCATACCCAAGTGTGTTTACGGTTCTGATAGATGATGAGTTTGAGCAGAATCCGCCACAGCTCTTATCTTTCACCTACACTGATGTGATTACAAAGGATATAAGGATGCAGCTTTGCTAGTTTTATCATGAATTAAAACGGCTGCATCTGCATAAAGTTACTCCATCTTGAATATGTATTTTATATACATATTTGAAGTGGGGTATTTTTTATGGAATTAATTACACAAAAAATCAGACAATGCATAGAAAAGGTAAAGGATATGTCGCAGGTTGGCTTCGACAGGGATTATGTCATAAAGGACAACAAGCCTGATGTTTCCAAAGTGGTTTGTCAGAACGGGCAGGTAAAGATTGACGAGATAAAAGCGTCAGGCGAGAATATCTGGCTGAGCGGAAGTATTGAATTTGAAGTGCTGTATACGAGAGATGAAGTTTTTGAAGGCGATGAGCCGGAGGAAAATATCGGCGGAAACAGAGTGGAGCATATAAAGGATGCAATACCGTTTCAGGAGAAGCTTGTTCTTCAAGGAGTCTGCGAGAAGGATACGGTTCGTGTGTATACCGGGCTTGATGAGCTTACGGTTGGGGTTATCAATTCGCGAAAGCTCTCGGTCAGAGGCATTATAAGCGTGGAGCTTTATGGAGAGAGGGAAGAAAATCTTGAGGTTGCACAAAGGATTGATGACAAGGACGTGGAGCAGCTTATGGGGCAGATGAAGGTGCTTAAGCTTGACAGTGTTGTAAGGGATATTGTCAGAATTAAAAATGTCGTCACCTTGCCAAAGACCAAGCCGAATATATGTAAGCTCATATCAAGTCTTGTTGATATGAGAAATCTGGAGTATACATACGAGCGTGACCATATCACACTGACAGGCGAGTGTCATGCGTGTATAGTGTATCTGAGTGAAGAACAGGAAATTTGCTGCTTTGAGGTGCAGGAGGGGTTTTCAAATGAAATACGCTGTGAGGGTGATAATGCCGGAAATATTGCCTGGCTTCGCACACAGCCTGCCATGCATCAGGTTGAGGCGGAAAATGATTATGATGGAGAGCTCAGGCAGCTTTCGATTGAGGCAGCGCTTGCGGTGGATGGAAAGGTCTGGAGTGAGGAAACAGTAGAGGTGCTCAATGACATGTACAGCGTATCATGTCCGGTAAAACCTGTGTTTGAAAATATGAAGGTATGCAGCCTTCTTATGAAAAATGACACAAAATGCCGTATTTTGGAGCAGTTGTACAGAGAAAACAGCAAAAAGAGAATTTTAAGAATATGCGGTACAAAGACGCAGGCCGCTATTGCACAGATAAAAAATGCAGACACAGGAATTATTGTGTCAGGTGTATTGCAGGTGAACTGTGTGAATATTGTGGAGGACGATGGCAGTCCGATAGAGATGCATACAGACTCTGTGCCGTTTGAACAGTTTGTTGAGATACCCGGCATGGACGCCAACACCTGCTGCGAGGTAAATGTGCAGGTAGACCAGGTGCAGGTCAATCTTCTGGACAACAGCGAATATGAAATTAAGGGTGTTGTCAGCATAAACGCTATTGCCCTGCAGCAGGATGAAGTGTCAGTCATAACATCGGTGGAGCAGGAAAAGAACACGCCTGATACTGAGGAAGAAGCAGCTCTGGTCGGCTATATAGTGCAGAAGGATGATAAAATGTGGGACATTGCAAAAAGATACCGCACCACTGTTGAAAACATAATGGAAATAAATGCTCTGACATCCGATATCATCAAACCTGATGACAGGCTTATAATAGCGCGGATGTGAATCATAAATGAGGGTCAAAATGTGGAAAATTCTGTAAATTCATAAAAAGGTGTGGAAAAAAGATTCATTTTGTGCGATAATATATCCGAATGTATATTGAACGTAAATTGTGGAGGGTAAGATTAATCTGACCGTCGTATTACAGGAGGAATAAAATGAATCAGAAATGGACACGTGCTATATGTACTGTGTTAACATCGGCACTCGTTTTTACAGGAGCGGCAGTAGAGGGCACTACATTTAGCGGATACATAAACAGTGGACTTGAGAAAGTATATGCCAAGACACAGAAGCAGAAGGATGCAGAGAAGAAGAAGTCACAGGCTGAGCAGGATCTCAAGGATAAGAAGAATGAGATTAATGGTTTAAAGGATCAGCAGCAGACTACTGCTGATGATATAAAGAATAAATCCGCAAAGCTTGATGAGATTCTTGCAGCACAAAAGAAGCTTCAGAAAGATATCACAAGCAAACAGGCAGAGATAGAGCAGAATCAGAAGGATCTTGCAGCTGCTCAGGAAAAGCAGCAGGAGCAGTATGACGCCATGAAGAAGCGTATACAGTTCATGTATGAAAACAGCGCTGAGGACAATATCTGGACAGCAATTATTGAGTCAAATGGTATCACAGATATGCTCAATCGTATAGAGTACGTGTCAGATGTATATGATTCGGATCGTGCTCTTATGGATTCTTATCAGGCAGCAGTTGAGCAGGTGAAGGAAATTGGTACTAAGCTTGACAAAGACATGAATGAGCTCACAGCCATGCAGGATGACTATGAGAAGCAGCAGGCAGATGTCGAGGCGGCTATAGTAGCCCTTGAAAACCAGAAGGAGCAGTATGCAAGCCAGATAGCTCAGGCACAGCAGCAGGCAGACAATTATCAGAATATCATTACGGCACAGGGCAAGATCATTCAGGAGCAGGAAGCAGCGGCTGCCGCTGCTGCCAGAGCGAACAGCTCATCAGGCAGTTCAAGCTATGATGGTGGCGGAGCCGGTAAGGGCGGAAGCATTGCCAGTGATTATGCATCAGGCGGTGGAAAGAACCCGAGTGCTTCAACAGGAGTTTCAGGAAGCTCTGTAGTATCATACGCTATGCAGTTTGTGGGCAATCCATATGTATGGGCGGGAAACAGTCTTACAAACGGTGTAGACTGTTCGGGCTTTGTGCATGAGGTATATGAACATTTTGGTATCAGCACACCGAGATATTCACAGGCATTTAAGTCTGTGGGACAGGCCGTATCCTTCGATAATATACAGCCGGGAGACGTAGTGGTATATCCGGGACATGTAGCTATATATGCAGGTGGTGGTGTGATAGTGGAGGCACAGTCCACAAAGGCAGGAATCACGGCAAACAGAAGCGTGCAGTGTCATACAATACTTGCTATACGACGTCTTGTATAGGATGATTAGGAGCCGATAAGTATATTTATTATACTTACCGGCTCTTTTTTTCATGAAACAAACTCATTGCAATAAACGATAGCAATTTTCGCATATAAGGTGTATTATAGAAGCAGACGGCACCAATTCGCACAAAACGAACTAGCAAGCCTGTAAATAAAGTAAGAAAAGCAGGAGGAACAAGCCATGCAGATGGAACAATTACAAAAAGACATGATTGCAGCAATGAAAGCAAGAGACAAGGTAAGAAAGGATGCTATATCCTCACTTGTATCGGCAGCCAAAAAGGCGGCAATAGATGAGGGCTGCAGAGACAATATACCGGAGGAGCTTGTCAACAAGGTCATCCTTAAGGAAATGAAGTCTGTGAAGGAGCAGATTGACACATGCCCTGCAACAAGAACAGATCTGCTTGATGAGTACAATACTAGATATGCAATCTTTGAGGAGTACGCTCCTGCAATGATGTCGGCAGAAGAGGTAGAAAAGGAGCTCACAGAGCAGTTTTCGGATGTGATCGCAACAGGAAACAAAGGACAGATAATGAAGGCAGTCATGCCGCATTTCAAGGGCAAGGCTGACGGAAAGGTCATAAATCAGGTGGTTGCAAAGCTTTGCGCAAAATAAGAAAACACATCACAACAATTATACTTGCTGTGCTGGCTGTCATAGCCGGCGTGTATGCATATAATTATCATGATATGAAGCAGAATATTGTATACAATGAGCATCTGGATGACGTGGCTGTTACCGTGAATGGGAAAGAGCTGACATTGCGCGATATGGCATTTTATGTGGCATTTGAGGAGATGAATGTCGAGAAGCAGGCCCTTGTGTATGATTCCGATAATCCAAACAAGTATTGGAATATCCACACAAACGGTGAATTTGTCCGTGTTACAGCGCGTAAAGCAGCTATGTCCATGGCCATTCACGATGAGCTTTTTTATGAGATGGCAAAAAAAGAGAGCATTACACTTACTGACGACGAGAAAGAGGCTTTGAAAAACTCAGAGAAGGACTTCTGGTATGATTTGTCTGATATAGATGGTGCAAAGAAGCTTGGAGTCGAAAAAAGTGACATTTACTCGTCCATGGAAAAGTCTGCAATAGCCCGGAAATATCAGGAAATATATGCAGGGCTTGACAATGCCGATATAACGGATTATGATTTCTCGGGAGGCAGATATGAGAAGCTGCTGGAGAAAAATAACTATAAAATAAAAGAAAAAGTGTGGAAAAGAGTCGATATGGGAAACGTTACTCTTGATCACTAGAAAGAAGATTTTATGTCAACAAAAATTGGAAGAAATGACCCTTGCTGGTGTGGCAGCGGAAAGAAATATAAGACCTGTCATGCGGCATTTGATATGAAGCTTGAAAAGCTTGCTGAGGCACATCATAAGATACCGAGCCATTCAATCATCAAGACACCTGACCAGATAGCGGGAATCAAGGAGAGCGCCAAGATAAATGTCGCAGTGCTCGACTACATAGGAGAACATATCCACGAGGGTATGAACACAGCAGAGATTGATAAAATAGTCTATGATATGACCACCAGCATGGGTGGCATCCCTGCACCACTCAACTATGAGGGTTATCCTTACAGCGTATGTACATCGGTAAATGAGCAGGTTTGTCACGGATTTCCTTCAAAGGACGTCATCTTAAAGGATGGTGACATCATAAATGTAGACTGTTCTACAATTTTAAACGGATATTTTTCGGATTCATCAAGAATGTACTGTATCGGAAATGTAAGCCCTGAGAAGAAAAAGCTCGTTGAAGTCACAAAGGAGTGTGTGGAGCTTGGACTCAAAGAGGTAAAGCCGTGGGGCTTCCTCGGAGATATGGGACAGGCGGTGCACGACCATGCATTTGCAAATGGTTACACAGTAGTGCGTGAAATCGGTGGACACGGAGTGGGACTCGAATTTCACGAGGATCCGTGGGTTGGCTACAACACTAAGCGCGGCACCGACATGGTCATGGCACCCGGCATGATATTTACCATCGAGCCAATGGTCAACATGGGCAAGGCCGATATCTACGTAGATGACAAGAACAATTGGGAAGTATACACCGACGATGGACTTCCATCAGCCCAGTGGGAAATCATGGTACTCGTCACAGAGGATGGCCATGAGGTGCTGAGCTGGTAAACCGGTAAGTACTCTAAATTTACCGGAGAGTATGCAGTGTGTTCCGAAGAAAAATATAAACTGCCACGGCGTTCCATAAAATGTGGATATGATAATTCATAGCAAATTATCAATAAACTATCCGCAAATGATGCCGTGGCTGATTTTATATTTTTCTGAGGAATATACTGCATGCTAGGCCGGTATCCACAGCCTAGATATGCGAAGCCCTATAAAGCGCAGTACCATAAGCGATGCACTATGATGCGTCCCTACAGATTTGTATTCACCCCATTTATGGTCGCATTCTCATTCTCCCTCATAGGAATGACGAGACACTTCTCACCATTGATGACCTGCGCATGAATCTGTGAAGCCTTCTCCGGCTTTACATGAAGCACCACATCATAGGTCTTAATTTGGGCAGTGTAATTATCAATCTCTTCCTGCTTCTCAAGAAGCTGTGAGGTGCGCTCTTCAATCTGATTATTTTTCTCCTGTATAACAGAATCCTTCTCCTCAAGCTGCGCATTTTTCTCATTGAGCTCAAGAGTTAAATCGCCGACCTGGCTCTCAAGAGCAAGCTTTTCCACGCGGATTTCATTAGCTGCAAGAGCCTTTGAATCAATGACATTGGCTGCGATAGGCGGCTTGTCACCGAAGGCCTCATTGACGGATTTTTCAATGCGTGAAATCTTTTCCTCAGATACATGGCAGTCACTAAGCACCTTGTTCATAGCCTCGCTGTCGAGAATGAACGGATCGTCGTCATCATCGTGAGTCTCAGCGTAGTCATCGGCCATCTCGGACAGATTCTGCTGGATATCAAGCAGCTTGTCATCAGTGCTTTCGTCCTCAGCACCTAGCACGTTTCTGACGATTGAATGAAAAGCCATCTTCTGCTCAGTAGCTGTGCGCTCCACACCGCAGCCGAGGCCGTTTGTCATAAACTCAGAGTGAGGCTCCTTGGTATTTTTCGTATAGAAAAGAGTGGAGTGTATGTCAGTGCTCCTATCATTGAAGGCAGGGAATAAAAAGCCTGTCTCAGGTGCGCCGACCACCCAGTCCCTTATGCGGGCTCCGATACGCTGCTCCTTTTCCAGATAGCCAAGGCCCGGCTTTGAAAGTGTGACAGGGCAGATGGCGCAGAGCATGTATTTGTACACCTCCTCGGACTCATCCACGTTGATGTTGTCCTTTGTGCGTGTCATGACATCGTAGCTGTCGAGATACAAAAGAATCAGATAGTTCCCGGCCTCATCGTAGGTGTCGATGACCAGATCATAGTATGTATCGAGCAGAGTCTCATCATTAAGCTCACTGTCGCGAAGCGCCATGAGAATCTGCTGGCGTCCTCCGACCTCTTCCTCCTCAAGCGGAAACTGCAGATTGAGCAGGTTGTTTCCGAGAGTGCCGGAAAGCACCTTGTTTGAAATCTCCAGATATTTGTAGTATTCATCCTCCTCCAGAGTGAGAAATTTGCCACCGAATTTGCAGACCTTTTCATGGTTGCAGTCCACGTAGCAGCCGACCAGCCGGGTGAATGTTGCCTGGTCTTTTTTTAATCTTCGTTTTAGTTCCAATACTTCTTTTTTGTTCATATTATCCTCGCATTATTTTCATACCATTCAAAAATTTCCGTAATCACATTATATGTATGGAATAAATATTTGTCAATTGAGCGGCGCCTTTTATGTCTCGCTGTCAATCAAGAAAAAAGATGACAGAGCAACCACAAAATGCTATAATTTAGGAAATCAACGGATTATGATATAAAGGCTGACACAGAGACATCCACAGGTGTCTCTGTTCTTGGATTGAGGCATAAATGGAGCAGAAAATGACAAACAATCACATTACAATAGGCATTCTCGCACATGTAGATGCGGGAAAGACAACCCTGTCTGAGGCCATGCTTTACAGCACCGGGCAGATCCGCTCACTCGGGCGCGTGGACCATCAGGACGCGTATTTAGACAACGATGCGCAGGAGCGAGAGCGTGGAATAACCATTTTTTCAAAGCAGGCAAGGCTTGATATTTCGCGTGGCACAAATGCGGCAGATACAGCAGATACAGCCGGTGCATGGCATGTAGTGATGCTTGATACACCGGGGCATGTGGATTTCTCGGCAGAGATGGAGCGTACCCTTCAGGTGCTCGACTATGCAATACTTGTAATCAGCGCAACTGATGGAGTGCAGGGGCACACGCGCACACTGTGGAGACTTTTAAAGCACTATAACGTGCCGACATTTATTTTTGTAAACAAGATGGATATGCAGGGCACGGATGCGGAGAAAGTGCAGGCAGAGCTAAAGAGCGAGTTGAGTGATGGCTGCGTGGATTTTTCTTCACAGGATTTATTTGATGAGCTTGCCATGTGCAGCGAGCCTCTTTTAGATGAATTTATGGAATCGGGAGAGCTTGCGGATGCACATATTGCGCAGGCGGTGGCGCAAAGGGAGGTGTTCCCCTGTTTTTACGGCTCAGCGCTTAAGCTTGACAGAGTGGATACGCTGATTCAGGGACTTTCGCGGTTTATGTGTGAAAGAAATTACCCTGACGAATTTTCTGCCCGCGTATACAAGATAGGCAGGGATGACAGAGGCAGCAGGCTGACATTTTTAAAGGTTACCGGAGGCTGTCTTAGGGTCAGGGACAAAATAGAGTATAAGGCTCATGGCGGTGACGAGGCGAAAGGTCATCTGATTGAGAAAATCGACCAGATAAGAAAGTATTCCGGTGAAAAATATGAGATAGCTGATGTGGCAGAGGCGGGTGAGATAGTTGCTGTCACAGGTCTTAGCTCGACATTTCCGGGGCAGGGGCTGGGTAGTGAGCTGCAGTCCAATATGCCAATACTTGAGCCGGTACTAAACTATAGGATGATTCTGCCGGACGATGTAAATCCGGCGGCATTTATGGAAAAGCTAAAGCAGCTTGAGGAGGAAGACCCACAGCTTTACATAGTGTGGGTGGAGGAGTTTAAGGAAATCCATGTGCAGCTCATGGGACAGGTGCAGATGGAGGTGCTTGTGCGTCTCATAAAGGACAGGTTTGGTGTTGTTGTCACGTTTGGACCGGGCAGCATTGTATATAAGGAAACGATAGCAAGGGCTGTCGAGGGAGTAGGACATTTCGAGCCACTGCGCCACTATGCAGAGGTGCATCTGCTTTTGTCGCCGGCGGAGCGTGGCAGCGGAATCACAGTTACATCTACCTGCAGTGAGGATGTGCTCGACAAAAACTGGCAGCGCCTCATAGCTACACACGTTGAGGAAAAGGAGCACAGGGGCGTGCTCACGGGCTCAGCGCTTACCGACGTGAAGGTCACGATTCTTACAGGAAGAGCACATGTAAAGCACACGGAGGGAGGCGATTTCCGCCAGGCTACATACAGAGCAATCCGCCAGGGGCTTAAATCCACAGAGAGCGTGCTGCTTGAGCCGTACTACAGCTTTATCCTACAGGTGCCGATGGAGTATGTCGGCCGCGCAATGACAGATCTGGAGCAGAGATTTGCAAGAGCCGAGAGCCCGCAGTTTGCCACAAACGCAGCGAGGGAGATGGCAACAATTACAGGAAAGGCACCGGTTGCGACAATGCAGGATTATGTGAGTCTGGTGCATGCGTATACAAAGGGGCTCGGGCACCTGACACTGGAGCTGTGGGGTTATGATGAGTGTCACAATCCTGCGGAGGTGATTGCGCAGATGCACTATGACAGTGAGGAGGATTTCCGCAATCCGACAGGCTCGGTATTTTGTGCGCACGGCTCAGGCTACGTGGTGCCGTGGGATGAGGTCCCGGAGCATATGCACCTGCCGTATGTCTACCACGGAGATGAGTCTGAGGAGGCACTTGCAGCGAGTGCCCGCACGCAGAATGCATTTTCAGCGGAGGATGCGCAGGCGCTTGCCGGAAATCGCCGCCGGGTGAGCTTCGAGAAGGCAGTTTCCGGTATGTCATCAGTTGAGCTTGATGCGCAGCTTGCAGATGTTTATGCCAGGGAGTTTGGCATGGGCAAAAATGATATCGCAGAGGATCAGAGGCGCAAATGGTCCGGTAAAAAGAAAAATGAATATGAAGGCCTAAGTGGTAAGCCGCGCACCGTAAAGCACGATAAGCACGGCAATCCGATTTATCCAAAGAAATCCCCGGGGGAAGAGTACCTGATAGTTGACGGATATAATATAATATTTGCATGGGAGGATTTAAAGGAGCTCTCGCACATAAACATAGATTCGGCGAGAGACGCACTGAAGGATGTTTTATCGGATTACCAGGGCTATAAGGGCTGTCATCTGCTGCTGGTGTTTGATGCGTACAAGGTGAAGGGCAATGCCGGAAAGAGAGAGACCTTCCACAACATAGAGGTTGTGTATACAAAGCAGGACGAGACAGCCGATGCATTTATCGAAAAGACTGTGTTTGGCATACGTGACAGGTACAAGGTAACAGTGGCAACCTCGGACGGACTGGAGCAGCAGACGGTCATGAGCCTGGGTGCACTGCGAATGTCAGCCCGCGAGCTTAAGGAGCATATTGAGATGACGAAGAGGAACGGGATGGAGGCATTCATATCAGGATAAACCCTCATATCATATTATAATAGTAAACATGCAAGATCATCAGAGACAAGGAGACAAGGAAAATGGTAGTAAACGAAAGCATGTACCAGCTCGGAAGCGTGCGCTCAGCAATCAGGGAGCTTTTCGAGTATGGTAAAAAAAGAGCAGCAATTGTAGGTAAGGAAAATGTATATGATTTCTCAATAGGAAACCCGAGCATACCGGCTCCGCAGATAGTAAACGACACAATAAAGGAGCTTGTGACAGATTATGATTCTGTTGCGCTGCACGGATACACGTCAGCACAGGGAGACGTGGAAACGAGAACGGCGATAGCTGAATTTTTGAACAATACACACGGCACACATTTTAATGCAGACAACTTTTACATGACAATGGGAGCGGCGGCATCGCTGTCAATCTGCTTTCGTGCATTGACAAGTGACGCATATGATGAGTTTATTACCATAGCGCCATATTTCCCGGAGTACAAGGTATTTGTGAATGCAGCAGGCGCAAGGCTTGTAGAGGTGCCTGCAGACACAGAGCATTTTCAGATAGATTTTGAGGCTCTTGAGGAGAGAATCAATGCGCACACCAGAGGTGTCATAATCAATTCACCAAACAACCCATCCGGCACAGTCTATTCTGAGGAGACCATCAAAAAGCTCTCAGACCTCCTTGAGAAAAAGTCTAAGGAGATAGGAAGACCGATATTCATCATCGCAGATGAGCCGTACAGGGAGATAGTCTACGACGGAATCAAGGTACCGTTTGTGACCAAATATTACGACAACACGCTGGTATGCTACTCATACAGCAAGTCACTTTCGCTGCCGGGAGAGAGAATAGGATACGTCCTCGTGCCTGATGAGGTGTACGATAAGGCGGAGCTGTATGCAGCAGTCTGTGGTGCGGGAAGAGCACTCGGTTACGTGTGCGCACCAAGCCTGTTCCAGAAGATGATAGTAAAATGCCAGGGGGCAACCGGTGATATCAATGCCTACAAAGAAAACAGAGACCTTCTGTATGAGGGGCTCACAAGTATAGGCTATCACTGCTTCAAGCCGGACGGAGCCTTTTATATGTTTGTAAAGGCCCTCGAGGATGACAGCAATGCATTCTGCGAGAAAGCAAAGGAGGAGGATGTGCTCATAGTAGCAGCAGACGGCTTCGGCTGTCCGGGCTGGGTGAGAATATCATACTGTGTGGACAGGGAAATGATAAAGCGCTCCATGCCTGCGTTTGAAAAGATATACAAAAAATATAATAAATAATAGTTGATTATAACGAATAAAAAATGCACAAATGCCGAAAATTGTCTAAAATTGTACAGTTTTCGGCATTTTCAATGTATACTTTTAACAAAATCCGTGGAAAAGCGCTCCGTGTGACCGTTGTGTGACCAAAGAGGTGTATAATCTTATTCAAGAGGAAAACGTATAAATAAAATATGAGGATAAGAACGCGTGCTTTGGGATAATGAGCCGGAATATAATAGATTGTCACAGAGCATACATAGGGACGAAAATGGAATTAAAGCCAGAAGCATTTAAAGGGAAAATGTTTAAGGTAAATGAACGGAAAATTTTTTTTGAAAAAAATTAAAAAAATACTTGCATTATTCGTTTGACCATGATATTATAATACACGGTTCGTTGGTCAAGCGGTTAAGACGCCGCCCTCTCACGGCGGAAACACGGGTTCGATTCCCGTACGGACTGCTAAGTATTTAAAGTCGGTACATTCATGGAAACATGATGTACCGGCTTTTTCGTTGTATATATTCATATGAGGCAGAGCTATTTATTAGCAGCTGCAGCTACTGCATGCTTTTATTATAAAAGTATGGTATAACATGAAAATTTCTCAATAAGGAAATCTGCCCTTGCAATATACCCTACCGGGGTATATAATACTCTTGAAGACAGATACCCATAAGGGGTATGGTTAGACATATACAACAAATGTGGAATGAAGAAAGAAGGGAGGCACCCATGGCAGAAAAAGAAACCAAATGCTGTTGCTGCAACCGCAAAAAAGAGCGGTCAGAGAAGGAATATAAGGATCTTATCAACAGACTTAGCCGTATAGAGGGGCAGATCCGTGGAATCAAGCGTATGCTGGATGAGGATTGCTACTGCCCTGACATTATCACACAGGTGGCGGCCGCAAATGCCGCGCTCAACAGCTTCAATAAAGTCCTTTTGGCCAATCATATAAAGACGTGTGTGGCAGATGACATAAGAGCCGGTAAGGATGAGACAATAGATGAGCTTTTGAACACGCTGCAGAAGCTTATGAAGTAGTATTATAAGAAGGCGGGTATAAAAATGAGTACAATAATCACAATATTAATAATAGCAATAATTGCCGCACTGGTGATTGTGGGCTTAAAGGAGACAATAAAGCATTCAAAGGGCGAGGGCGCCTGTTGTGGCGGTGGAGCCATGAAGGAGGACGAGGAAGCTACAGTGCAGCTTACAGGAGAGATAGTCACGAGAGCAGATGTGCACATAGACGGAATGCACTGCATGAACTGCAAGAACTCAGTCACACGCTCGCTTCAGAAGATGAGCGGAGTATCGGCAGCTGTGGATTTAAAACATGGCGTGGCACATGTTGAGGCAACCAGAGAGCTAAGCGATGAGGAAATCACATTTGCCATCGAAAGACTGGATTTCAAGGTGACAGGAATTGAGAGATTTTAGAAAAGGCTTCTGAATAGTTAGATTCGAATAGTAGAAAGAAGGAAATACAGACAGTATGAAGCAATATACAGTTACAGGAATGAGCTGTGCGGCATGCTCTGCCAGAGTGGAAAAGGCGGTCTCTAAGGTTGATGGTGTGACGAGCTGCTCTGTCAGCCTTTTGACCAACTCGATGGGAGTCGAGGGAAGCGCGACAGATGCGCAGATAGTGGAGGCAGTAGAGCAGGCGGGCTATGGAGCGAGTCCAAAAGTCACAGCAACAGAATCAGAAAATGACAAAGCGAATAACAGCTTAGAGCAGCTAAAGGCAGCGCAGGATGCGCTTGTAGACAGGGAGACACCGAAACTGCGCAACAGGCTTATATCATCGCTCATATTCTTAGTTGTTCTCATGTATTTTTCCATGGGACATATGATGTGGGGCTGGCCGTTGCCTGAGTTTTTCAATGGAAACCATGTGGCTATGGGGCTTTTGCAGCTTCTGCTTACAGTGGCGGTAATGGTCATAAACCAGAAGTTTTTTATCAGCGGCTTTAAGGGCTTGATTCACGGCGCTCCAAACATGGATACGCTTGTTGCGCTTGGTTCTGCGGCATCGTTTGGATACAGCGTGTATGCACTTTTTGCCATGACAGCTGCGCAGGTGAAGGGCGATATGGATGCGGTCATGTCATATATGCATGAGTTTTACTTTGAGTCGGCTGCCATGATCCTGGCACTGATTACTGTCGGAAAAATGCTTGAAGCGCACTCAAAGGGCAAAACAACAGACGCTTTAAAGAGCCTGATGCAGCTTGCCCCAAAGACAGCAACCGTTGTAAGGGATGGCGTGGAGCAGGAAATTTCTGTGGATGCAGTGAAAAAGGGCGATATTTTCGTGGTCAGACCGGGGGAAAATATCCCTGTGGACGGTGAAATAATAGATGGAACAACCGCTGTCAACGAATCGGCACTCACAGGAGAGAGCATCCCTGTGGATAAGCAGCCGAAAGATGCAGTAAGCGCTGCCACAGTGAACCAGTCAGGCTTTATAAAATGCCGCGCAACCAGAGTAGGCGAAGACACCACACTCTCACAGATTATACAGATGGTGTCTGATGCCGCAGCGACAAAGGCTCCTATTGCAAAAATCGCTGACAGGGTATCGGGAATATTTGTGCCGGCGGTTATTATAATTGCAATCATTACAATAATAGCATGGCTTATAGCCGGTGAGACCGTGGGCTTTGCGCTTGCCAGAGGCATTTCGGTGCTCGTGATAAGCTGTCCGTGTGCACTTGGACTGGCAACTCCTGTTGCGATAATGGTAGGAAACGGCAAGGGCGCAAAGAGCGGTATACTCTTCAAGACAGCGGCAAGCCTTGAGGCAACAGGCCGCACACAGATTGTGGCTCTTGATAAGACAGGCACCATAACAAGCGGTGAGCCGAAGGTGACGGATATCGTGCCGGATGAGACATTTTTTGAGGGAACCGGCAATAATGCCGGAAAGCTTCTTGCAATAGCCGCATCAGTGGAGGCCAAGAGCGAGCATCCGCTTGCAAAAGCCATTATGGAGCGCGCTAAAACGGATGAAATCGCTGTTGCAGAGGTGACGGATTTTAGCGCTGTTGTAGGAAATGGTCTGACTGCAACGCTTGCAGGCAAAATGATAAAAGCAGGAAATCTTGCTTTTGTCAGCAAATTTGTAAAAGTGTCAGATGATATGCGCGCGAAAGCTGTCGAATTTTCAAAGGAAGGAAAAACTCCTCTGTTCTTTGCCGCGGATGACAGGCTTTGCGGTATCATAGCCGTTGCAGATACAATAAAGGAGGACAGTCCGGAAGCTGTCAGACAGCTTAAAAATATGGGTATAAGAGTTGTTATGCTTACCGGTGACAATGAGCAGACTGCCAATGCCATTGGAAAGCAGGCGGGAGTGGACGAAGTCATCGCAGGTGTGCTTCCGGATGGCAAGGAGGCTGTCATAAGGAAGCTAAAAAAGCAGGGCAGGGTAGCCATGGTTGGTGACGGAATCAATGATGCACCGGCGCTTACACGTGCGGATATGGGAATTGCAATCGGCGCTGGAAGTGATGTGGCAATAGATGCAGCGGATGTTGTCCTGATGAAGAGCCGCCTGATAGATGTACCGGCAGCAGTGCGGTTAAGCCGTGCTACATTGACAAATATACACGAAAATCTGTTCTGGGCATTTTTCTATAATGTAATAGGTATTCCACTTGCGGCCGGTTTGTGGTATCCTTTATTAGGATGGAAGCTCAATCCGATGTTTGGAGCGGCAGCGATGAGCCTGTCGAGCTTCTGCGTTGTTACCAATGCCCTGCGGCTGAATCTGTGCAGGGTGTATGATCCTAAGCATGACAGAAAAGCAACACCAGATAGAAAAAACAAAACAAATAAACCAAATGAAAGTGAGGAAAAATCAATGACAAAGACAATGAATATCGAAGGAATGATGTGCGGCCACTGCGAGGCAAGAGTAAAGAAGGCACTCGAGGCGCTTGATGCAGTTAGTGAGGCAGCAGTAAGCCATGAGAGCGGAACTGCAGTAGTGACATTAAGCTCTGACATTTCCGATGAGAAATTAAAGGAGACTGTAGAGGCTGAGGACTACAAGGTTACATCCATTCAGTAATCAGTCAGACAGTATAATAATATGAAGAAATATATAGCATTGGTATTGGCTGCAGTGCTGGTGCTTGGGATTTTTACAGGATGCGGTAACAAGGGCAACAAAGAGACAGAATCACAGACGGATGAGAAAGCCACTGAGTCGGTGAATTCTACAGAAAATAATACAGAGGGCAGTTCGGAAAATCAGAATGCGGCTGGCACAGAGCAGCTCACCACAGAAAACGGACAGGAGAGCTCAGTTCTTGCCTGTCCGTCAGTAAACGGTAAGCTGCATGTGGAGGGCAGCAAGCTCGTTGACCAAAATAATAACGAGGTGCAGCTTCGCGGAGTCAGCACGCACGGTCTTGCGTGGTATTCACAGTATGTGACCAATGATTGCTTTGCCACGCTAAAAAGCTTTGGAGCAAACGTGGTGAGGCTCGCCATGTACACCTGCGAAAGCGGTGGCTACTGCACAGATGGTGACAGGCAGCAGCTTGAGACACTTGTGCAAAACGGAGTGCAGTTTGCGTTCAACAATGACATGTATGTCATCATCGACTGGCATGTGTTAAACGATGGCAATCCAAACCGCTACAGTGATGTGGCAAAGACATTTTTTGCCAAAATGGCACAGCAGTATGCCTCTTACAACAACGTGATTTACGAGATTTGTAATGAGCCGTGCAAAGGTGCGACCTGGGGCGATGTGAAGTTTTACGCCAGCGAGGTCATTCCATCAATCAGAAGCTACGACAAGGATGCGGTCATACTGATAGGCACACCTAACTGGAGCCAGGATGTGGATGAGGCAGTCAAGGACCCAATCACAGGCTATGACAATATCATGTACACACTGCATTTCTATGCCGCAACCCACAAGGAGGACTTGCAGAATAAGCTAAAATCGGCGGCAGACGCCGGACTGCCGATATTTGTATCAGAGTTTGGCATCTGCAGCGCCGACGGAAACGGTCAGGTGGACATAGATTCTGCAAACAGCTGGATCAGCCTGCTCGACAGCTACGGCATCAGCTATGTGTGCTGGAATCTGTCCAATAAGGACGAAAAATCAGCACTTTTAACATCTGCCTGCGATAAAACAAGCGGCTTTACCTATGATGATCTAAGCGATGAGGGCAAGTGGCTGTACAGCGTGCTCACAAGTCATGTGACACCGGAATCATCCGGAACATGAAAGTATCCGGAGGTAATCGGCTGTATGACGAGCTGCCGAATTATGTGACACAGGTCTTGAATTGGCGAAAAGCCTCAGATGTGCGAAAAGCTGTGCACATGGCAATGCAGGGATAGAAGCATCCATGCACTCAGCCGGCATGCACATGAGGCAGATGCAGATACTTCTCTCTGGTGGCAAGTCCGCCGCGGATATGGCGCTCGGACTTGTTGATATCGAGAATGTGACGCGCTTTTGCGGCAAGCTCCGGGTCAATGCGAAGCAGCCTGTCAGCATCCGTGATATCCTTGTGCACAGTGGATTTGCTGATGCCAAACTGCTTTGCAGCCTGACGCACCGTGGCATTGTTTTCAACTATGTAGTTGGCGATTTCCACCGCCCTTGTCTCAATATATGATTTCAAAAAATACTCCTGCATATTCTGTTGTTACAGTTTATGCAGGAGTATTTTTAATATTACACACAGCTTGTAAATCTATTTATATTAAGCGTATGCAGCTGAGATGAGCTCAATACATTTATCGTATCCAAGCACAGAGCTGTTTAGCACCAGGTCATAATTTTTCCTGTTGCCCCACTCCTTGTCGGTGAAGTAGCGGTAATTTACCGAGCGCTTCTTATCGACATCCTTTAGCAGCTTTTTGACCTCGTCATCGCTTTTTTGGTAGAGCTTTTTTATTCTTGCAGCCTTCTCAGGCTTATTTCCCTCTATAAAAACATTCAGCACATCATCCCTGTCAGAAAGAATGTAGTCTGCGCAACGTCCCACAATAACGCATGGCTCTTTTTGCGCAATATCCTTGATGAGCTTCTGCTGAATATTGAAAATCTGGTCGGAAAGAGAAACTCCTGTGATGTCGCGCCCCACAAATGCATATGAAAAAATGCTTCCGGCAGGTGCATATTCGCCCTGGTTTGCGACAATCTGCTCAGAGATACCGAGCTCCTTTGCCACATGCTCAATTATTTTTTTATCGTAAAACTCAATGCCGCATTTTTGAGCAATCTGCTCGCCGATAAAGCGACCGCCACTGCCAAACTCTCGGCTTATAGTGATTATTTTAAAACTCATGATGAAACCTCCCCGCCTATAAAAGTGTTTATAATTCATTATAACGTAATTGCACATAAAATCAAAACAGAAATTTAACAAAATCGCTTGCAGATAAGCACTCCGTAATCTATAATGACATAAGAAAACATGTTGCTTTTACGTAATCAATGAGATGGCAGCAGATAACATATGTTATGTTTTTGTTATTGTTTACACCATAGCGTGGCAAACAGCAATTACGTGACGTTTCAAAGATTGTAAAACAGCAGCATAGCGAATAAACAATTAGGAGGAAAACATGGATCAGGAAAAGGTCATAGTCATAGACTTTGGTGGTCAGTACAATCAGCTTGTTGCGCGCCGTGTCCGCGAGTGCAACGTGTACTGTGAGATTTACTCATACAAAATAGACATTGAGAAAATCAAAGAAATGAATCCAAAGGGTATCATCCTTACAGGAGGTCCAAACAGCTGTTATGAAGAGAATTCTCCATCATACCAAAAAGAGCTGTTTGAGCTGGGAATACCGGTGCTTGGCATCTGCTACGGTGCACAGCTTATGATGCATAAATTAGGCGGAAAGGTAATCACACCTGAGGTTGGAGAGTATGGAAAGACAGAAATCACATATTCTGCAAACGGCGTGATGTTCAAGGATCTGCCATCAGAATCAGTATGCTGGATGAGTCATTTCGACAGAATTGCAGAGGCTGCACCGGGCTTTGAGGTAGTTGCGCACACTGCAGACTGTCCAATAGCCGCAACACAGAATGTTGAGAAGAAATTATATGCAGTACAGTTCCATCCGGAGGTACTTCACACCAAGAACGGAACACAGATGATTTACAATTTCGTCCGTGGCGTATGTGGATGTGCAGGCACATGGAAGATGGATTCATTCGTCAAAAACACAATCGACGAAATCAGAGAGCAGGTCGGTGACGGCAAAGTGCTCCTTGCACTTTCGGGTGGAGTAGACTCATCAGTGCTCGCAGCACTCCTTGCCAAGGCAATCGGCAAGCAGCTCACCTGTGTATTCGTAGACCACGGACTTCTCCGTAAGAACGAGGGTGATGAGGTAGAGGGCGTATTCGGCAAAGGCGGTTCGTTCGACATCAACTTTGTCCGCGTCAACGCACAGGAGCGCTATTACAGCAAGCTTGCAGGTGTTACAGAGCCTGAGCGCAAGCGTAAAATCATCGGTGAGGAATTCATCCGTGTATTCGAGGAAGAAGCTAAGAAAATCGGAAAGGTTGACTTCCTTGCGCAGGGAACCATCTATCCGGACGTAGTGGAGAGTGGACTCGGCGGAGAATCTGCAGTCATCAAATCACACCACAACGTAGGAGGTCTCCCGGAGCATGTCGATTTCAAGGACATCGTGGAGCCACTCAGAAACCTCTTCAAGGACGAGGTCCGCAAGGTCGGACTGGAGCTCGGATTACCTGATTATCTCGTATTCCGTCAGCCATTCCCAGGCCCGGGGCTTGGAATCCGTATCATCGGAGAGGTCACAGCCGAAAAGGTACGCATTGTCCAGGATGCAGACTGGATTTACAGAAGCGAAGTGGAAAAGGCAGCGAAAGAGTACAAAGAGGCCAACGGCGAAGATCCGGCATGGATGCCAAACCAGTACTTTGCAGCCCTTACCAACATGCGTTCAGTAGGTGTCATGGGTGATGAGAGAACATATGATTATGCCGTTGCAGTACGTGCAGTCCGCACCGTGGACTTCATGACGGCCGAAGCAGCCGAGATACCGTTTGAGGTACTTCAGACAGTGATGAGCAGAATTATAAATGAGGTAAAGGGAGTCAATAGAGTATTCTATGATTTGACCAGTAAGCCACCGGGAACTATTGAGTTTGAATAGTTGGAGCTAAGCTGTAAAGCCTTTATCTATAAGGGTTTTACAGCTTTTCCTTTATAGAATTGCATTACGATTGCATTATTTTTCATTAACTTCTCTGTGATAGACAGCAGTATGTTGGTTACTTGTATAATTTGCAACGCTTTGTGAGGCTGACGTATATTGCAAAACACCAGTCAATTTGTTGGCAACTTCAAGATTTGTGTTCTGATATAAATGTCCGTAAGTTCCTAATGTCGTCTGGATTTTTTCATGCCCTAGACGTTCTTTTATAAGCAAAGGATTCTTTGCCATCATTGGCCGATATTTCTGCTTACCTCTATGACAGTGAGGATGATCCTTTGATTCAAGCTGCGTTAGTACACTATCAATTTGAAATGATACATCCATTTGAGAAATATAATGGAATTGTTGGACGTATTCTAATATTCATGGTACTGAAAAAAATTGCAGGCAAAGCGTTATCTGGGCTGTGTATATCTGAGCACCTATTCTTTAATAAAAACGAGTATTTTGATATACTCAGTTCAACGCAATACAGCGGCGGTTACGTGCGTTGAATCTAGTATTTCATACGGATTATCAATGAAGCAACTCAAACTAGTGTAGATCTGCTCAAAAAATACGAAGAAACAATTAAACTAGATGAGGAAAAGTTAAGAGCCAAAGTACCGAAAACAAAAAGTGTTTGGAGTGTGTATGAATACCTTAAAGTATCTCCTGTTACCAGTATTCCTATTACAGCAGAGCATTTAAACTTATCATATAATTCAGTTTCTAAGGCATTTGCTACATTGAAAAAATATAATATAATTATGCAAAGAAACAATAGCATGAGAAATCGAATATGGGAATATACTTGTCTTGATTTTATATTTACTTTACCAAGTATCAATCAAGTAACATGTAACTAGTTGGAAAAATAATGTGGAGGCAGAAATATGAGTGAATTACTAAATGGCATATTCGAATGCCTTGATATAAATAGCGGTACTGGTTTGGCTACAGAAGACAATTTGCAGAGCATGACTTCCTTTCAAAGACTATTTTATACACAAGTTCATGAAAAGATAGGAATTGACGCTGTATATTTTCTTCGCGATGTAAACGGAATTGCTAAAGTTCCGCTTATCTATTTTTCCGTTATTCAAAAATATGATGCGAAACAAGTCGCAGAGTTACATCGTCTTTCTTGGAATCTCGGAGAGGCTCCGTTGTTATTCGTGGTGACTCCAGATGAAATTTTGATTTATAACAACTATGAAACACCGCAAGTCATTGAGAATGGAAATCTTGATCCTACTGCAGGGATAATTGAAACGTTAAGTTTAACAGATGGATTGGTTTCACAGCAACTTGCCTTAAAGAAGTATCATCGTTCCTTGCTTGAAAGTGGCGAATACTGGCGTCAAAGCATGACGAGGTTTAATGCTCAAAATCGAGTTGATGCCACACTAATATCAAATTTGAGAATAATGCGCAGAACATTGATCAATCAAATCAGTAAAAGATGCGATAAGAGCAAAGAAATAATTACGGGTGTAGTTCACGCTTTGCTCAGCCGGTCGATTTTTATTAAATATCTGGAAGAACGAAAAGATTCAAACGGAGAAACCGTATTTCCACAAGATTTTTATTGCAATTTTATGGAGTCAGCGAAATGGTATACTGATGTGCTGAACAGTAAAGAAGCAACTTATAACTTATTTTTAACACTTAAAGACAAATTTAATGGTGATACGCTGCAAGTCTCAGAAATTGAAACAGAGATCATTACTCAAGATGATTTGGATGAGCTTCGCACATTTATTTTAGGTAACAGCGAATTGGAGAGCAGACAACTTACCTTATGGCCGCTTTATAGTTTTGACATTATCCCCATTCAGTTAATCAGTAGTATCTACGAGTTATTTTTTCATTTGTCAGACGAAGAGGATGAGAAAGGAACATATTATACACCTCTCCATCTTGTCAACTTGGTCATGGATGAAGTGTATCCTTGGGAAGGCGAATATAAAGATATATCATTTTTTGATCCATCATGCGGTTCGGGCATTTTTTTAGTTGAAGCATATAGAAGACTGGTTTGTAGATGGATGTCACAAAACGCTGTTCAAGCAATCACCTGTGATCGACTAAATCTTCTCTTGAAAAATAGTATTTTTGGTGTAGATATTAATGAAGAGGCAATTCGAGTCGCCTCGTTTAGCCTTAGTTTAGCAATGTGTGACTTCCTAGACCCACGAAGCATCTGGGATAAGCTTTCATTTCCTTCTCTATTAGGTAAGAACTTGATTTCAAGTGATTTTTTCGATGAGGATAAGTCTTTTAATAAAGAAAGATATGATGTCATTGTTGGTAATCCACCTTGGCAGAGTAACATTACCGAAAAAACGAAAGAGTACTTGAAGAAAGTAAATCGTGTTATAGGTGATAAGCAAATTGCACAGGCATTTTCTATCAAGTGTTCAGAGTTGTGCAAACAAAACGGAATTATCTGTCTCCTTATGCCTAGTAAGGGATTGCTTTTTAATAGGTCTGATAAAAGTAGGATGTATAGAGCAAATCTTTTTTCGGATAACAATGTTCTAGCGATTATAAATTTATCAGTATATAGAAAATTTTTATTTGATCACGCTAGTGGACCCGCTGCTGCCATTATCTATACTCCCAAAAGGGAAGAGCTCAAGCAACCAATAATTTATTGTACACCAAAGCCAATTTATACAATTGAAGATACCAGGAAGTTTTCTATTGATCCTACCGATATATGTAGAATTCCGCATGACATTATTGATGACGATAGAATCTGGAAAATTGCAATGTGGGGAGCACCTAGAGATCTTGAATTAATAGGAAAAATGCAAAGTACTTTTGCACCTATGGCATCATTTATTGAAGAAAATCACATGACAACTGCTGAAGGGTTCAAAAGAGGAAATCGGAAACATCAATGTTATGACTTCACAGGTCTTCCATTGATAGAAGCAAAATCCTTTAAACCATATTATGTTTCATCCGACGAACTTCCGATAGTTGATTTCCATGACTTTGAGTGCGTTGTCAAAAATGCTAGAGAGATTTTTGCTGCTCCACATTTGATAATTAAACAGAGCCATAAAAATGGAACATTTCTTTCAGAAGTGTTGGATTATGATGCTGTGTTTAACCATAGCCTTTTGGGAATTCACGGTGAAATTGAACAGCTTAAGTACTTGAGCGTGATAATAGGTTCAAGAGTATTTTCGTATTATCATATACTTACAAATAGAAAGTGGCTAGTAGAACGGGACGAGTTAGAGGCCGGGGACATTTGGCAGACGCCAATCCCCAAACCCAACAATGCTGAACTCACAGAAGCTTGTAACATCTTTGATAAATTAGTAAACTCACCAAAAGAGAATTATCTGTTGGAACAGTTTGCACGAAATATGTATCGTTTAAAGGAATATGAGTGCTACCAAATAGATGATGTTATTGACTATGTTTACGACTATTTTAAAAATAAAAATCGTTCAGTATCTTTTTTCAGACCGAGCATTGATAACTACAAACTATATTACGCTTCTCTAAAAGGGATACTGACTAGGACATTTGGAACTGGCATGGGCTTTTCTGGCGACCTATATTTTGGCAATGCTCCACTATCTGTTCTTGTGTTAAATGTTGAGCATTCCACCACAAAGGATCTAAATGTTATAACCAACAATGATCAGCTTAATGAAATACTCCTAAACTTGGACCGTTCATTGGTCGATAATCAACAAATGGTTTTCGTGAGAAGAAACCTCCGTATTTATCAGAGAGAAAAGATTTTCATTGTTAAACCAGCGCAACGCAAATATTGGACATATTCTGCTGCCTGCAGAGATGCAGATGAAATATTCGAAGATATTTCCAAAGCATGGAGGTGATTTTATGAGCAGTATAAGAAATATAACAGCATCTTCAGCTGTGCCGGACGATTTGGCAAAGCGACTTGGTCCTGCTGGTATCAACGAAATATTATTGACTCTATGGCAGGGGTATCATGACATGATTGCCGATACAAGCATTACCATCACTGAAAACACTGAAGAAGATGATATTACACAGGAATGGTATGGGAAAATATCGCTACGATGGACCAGTGAAAATAGAGCTACTATTCTACGAATAAACAGCATTGGCCCAGTACATCAATATCAAGATCCTACATTAAAGAAGAAGCGTGGATATAAGCCCACCATTGATTTTTGTTTTCGTGATTGGGATACTTCAAACAGTTATTTTGGCGCAGAATGCAAGAATCTATATAATCATAAGAAAGATAAAATCAAAAGATATGTTGAGACAGGAATTAAAAATTATATCTCAGGACGGTATGGTTCACAGTCATCAGAATCTTCAATTATTGGGTATGTGTTAAGTGGCAAGATTCCAGAAATTGTAAACGAACTTGTTTCTGAAATTGCAAAAGTTACGCCAGTAAGCAATTTGTCCCGCGAGTTACGCTATATGGAACCGCAGTACTCTTCACAGCATATGCGGAATCTTGATAATCAGGAAATAACCATACATCATTTGTTTTTTGATTTTTCTCATTAAAATATATGTGTTTTGTTTGAAGAATAATGTTTCTGCCTATTATGTTCTACTTGTATAGATAGTGAGTAAAAAGTAGCGATTTCAAGCTATCAAATCTATGTTGGTAGCTTGGATTTCTGCTTTTCAGAATTATATTTTTTGTCTTGGGCTTGACATACGGGTGCCTGATATCGTGGATTCGTATCTTCTTTATACCTGTGTTTTTGCAACCTCTTA
>ERZ773194.475-NODE-475-length-51440-cov-5.252759_pt1 | contig 51440 bp, 44 predicted proteins | sample MGYA00511240_ERZ773194 | MGnify/ENA primary metagenome ERZ773194 (study PRJEB29015, sample SAMEA2737774) | human gut metagenome | biome: human gut; feature: human-associated habitat; material: faeces | place: China | collected 2012 ... | reverse complement strand
AAACTTAAACGTAACGGCACCATTGCGGACGGCGCGGACATATGCGATTACTGGTTTATAGGAGATAAGGATAATTTTCAGTAGTTATCAGATAGTTGTACCCCGTATGCCTTGCATACAATGCATTAAAACGGACGTTTGCCGGAAACGGATTTTCGGCAGATGTCTGTTTTTTAATAAAAATTTATCAAAACTATTGACAAATTAAAAAACGTGTGATATTATTCTAATAGAGTTAGTTGATACTAACTTAATGCTTATAAGCGGTGAAAATAAACGCTTATATTTTTTAAAATTAGGTTAGTTAAAACTAACTTTGTGAAAGGAGCACACTATGCTTGAAGCACTGCTTGCGTATCACTGCGCGCCGGCATTTGCCGGAATAAAGCCTGCAAACATCGCAGCCTGTCAAAAATCAAAGTATCCCGATTTGCACGGCGAGCTTGAAAAACTTAACGGCGAGCTGAACTGCAAAGGCATTTACATAGATATTCTGTGCGAATGTGAAAAACACGCGCTCGTGATTGTTTACCGCAAAAGCGTGCTGGATAAGCATTTGCACCAAAGCGCGAACCGCGCGTTTCTTTCGCATTACGGTTATGCAAAAGACGGAAATTTCGATGATTATGTAAATACGCTGAAATCGCGTCTTGACGGCGACGGTTTTCCGCACGAAATCGGCGTTTTTCTGGGATATCCTCTGCGTGATATATATTGCTTTATAAACCACCGCAACGAGGGATGTAAGCTGGTGGGCGAGTGGAAGGTTTATCACAATGCCGAGGAGGCGAAAAAGACATTTTCGAGGTTTAAGGCATGCCGAAAAGCACTTTTTCGCCACGTTACACAAAGGGGCAGAACACTTGCGCAGATTTTTTGCGCGGCGTAGATGTATTGAATTTTAAGATTGTAAGGTTATCGGACAAATTCGGTAATTTGCATAAATTTATTAAAGGGGAGGTTTTACAAAATGAGTAAAACGGCAGTTATTTATTGGAGCGGTACAGGCAATACGGAGGCAATGGCACAGGCGGTTGCGGAGGGCGCAAAATCGGTTAATCCCGATACGGCGTATTTTTCGGTTTCGGAAATCTCGGCAGACGACGCCGCAAGCTATGACACGCTTATTTTAGGTTGCCCCGCAATGGGTTCCGAGGTTTTGGAGGAAGATGAATTTGAACCGTTTTTCACCGCACTTGAGGGAAAAATTTCGGGCAAAAACGTTGCGCTTTTCGGATCTTACGGCTGGGGAGACGGCGAATGGATGAGAAATTGGGAGGAACGCGTTACCGGCGCAGGCGCCAAACTTGTCGGCGGCGAGGGATTGATTATCAACGAAACACCCGACGACGCAGGACTTGAACAGTGCAAAGAGCTCGGCAAAAAAGCCGCAGAAGCATAATAAAACACAAAGAAATCAAATAAATTAAAAACGGCGGTACGGCTGAAAGTGTAGGTAAGCTGTACCGCCGTTTTACGTTAATTTTTAAAACACCTTTTGACAGACAAGTATATTTTCGGGTATATGATAAAATATATACTTGAAAGGTTGTGAAAATTATGAATGAAAGAGTTGTTACAAAAGCACTTTCAGAAAAATTCAGAGCGTATCTTTACGAGGAGGAGAAAAGCGAAAACACAATCGAAAAATATCTGCGCGACGTTCGTTTTTTTGCGGAAAACGTCGGCAATAAAAAACTGCATAAAAGCGATGTTTTGGAATACAAGCATACATTGTGCCAAAGATACGCGCCGAGGAGCGTAAATTCCGTCATTTCGTCGCTCAACGCGTTTTTTATGTTTGCCGAGTGGTATGAATTAAAGATAAAAACGCTGAAAATTCAAAAGCAGATTTTTGCCGACAAAAAACGCGAGCTTGAAAAAAGCGAATACGAAAAACTTCTCACGGCGGCAAAGGATAAGAAAAACGAGCGTTTGTATTATTTAATGCAGACAATCGCGAGCACGGGACTCCGCGTGTCGGAAATACGTTATGTGACGGTTGACGCGGTGGAAAACGGCGAAGCGGTCATAAACTGCAAAGGAAAAATAAGACAGGTGTTTTTGCCGAAAAAGCTTTGCGGTATGCTGAAAAAATACGTCAGGTCGCAGGGGATAACAAAAGGCTCGGTATTTGTTTCAAAAAACGGAAATCCGCTAAATCGGTGCAATATCTGGAAAATGCTTAAGGACCTGTGCGAAAGCGCAAACGTGGACAAATCGAAAGTTTTTCCGCACAATTTCCGTCATCTTTTCGCACGGACGTTTTATTCACTGCAAAAGGATATAGTCCGTCTTGCGGACATTCTGGGACATTCAAGCATAAACACAACAAGAATTTACACAATGGAAACGGGAGAAATCCACCGCAGGCAAATACAGCATCTCGGACTTTTGCGGTGCTGAAAAAAGAAAAAAACCACATAATCAGTATTATGTGATTTAAAATTTTAAAGTACATATAAGATACAGTTCGATTATAGCATTGAACTTTGCTGATGTCAATATATTGTCGGTACTTTTAAACAAACAATATCAATTTTCATCATTTTTCACAAAAACAGACACGGCATTAAGACCAATGCTATTTTAATTTTGACATTGGTCTTGATTTTTGCAATCAATTTTCCGCATTTTTCGACAATTTTTCATTATTTTAAATAAAAACTTTTCAAAAAACACATTCGGCAAAGAAAAAACCGTTTTGTCCGCAACATAATACTGATTATGTTACGGGCAAATTTTTTTATCCATAAAATAAAACGTACGCTCAAAGGTCAAATCGGAGGTGGAAAAGATGAGGACTGCCGCCTATCAGGTGGACGAAAAAGATATTTTGGAAAGAATATTTTCGTTTTTCGTCAACCGCGGACTTGAAAATGTGACAATACGCGAGTTGAGCAAGGGAACGGGGCTTGTTCAGGGCACACTCTACTACTGGTTCGGCGGAAAAACAAACATTATCTGCGAAACCGCCGAATACGGCTTAAAAAAAGTCACCGACGAAATATTCAACTACGTTTTTGCAAATATGAACGACCTGCGCGCGTTCTTTTCGGGCTGTCTTGACGAAATAAGCCGATACAAAAACGAACTGCGTTTTATCTATCAAATGGCGGCAAGTCCCGTGTACGGAGAAAAAATCCGCGAAAGAAGCAAGGATTTCAACCTTATCTACGACCGCTATGCGCATAAGCTTGCAGTGGTTTTGCAGTGCGGCGTAAACGCGCTCCGACCGCTTGTATACCTGTTCATTTCAGCGGTTTTGGATTACGTCATCTGGGAGGAAAAAGAAAAATCGCAAATTCAGCTTGAGTGTATCTATTCGGTGCTGATAAAAAGCGTTATAAATTGACATATTGGAGGGCTTTTTTATGAAACTTAAATTTTTTGCAAAAATCATAGCTGTGTCAATGTCCGCACTTATGGCATTTTCGCCCGTTTTCGCGTTTGCGGACGGCGAGAGCGCGGAGGACAAAAAAACCGAGTTTATCCTCACCGATATAACCGATACCGACACAACGACTCTTGAGGGCGAGGCAAAAATTCTCGTCAGCGTAAAGGGCGCGGACGGCAAGCTTACAATAGCGCAGACCGCGTTTGAGTTTGACGGCGGTTTAAGCTATAAATCGGTGCGTTTTTTAAAGGGCAAAAACAATCCGCCCGAGGGCGTTTGGTATTCGCCCGACGCAGTGTCGGCAAACGAGCAGAAAGGCTTTATGACAAGTATTTTAACCCCGAACGGCATTGACGTAAACGGCGAAACCGAGCTTTTTGTGCTCACGTTTTCGGGAGACGCCGGAAAAAGCGTGAATGTGAAAATTTCGAGTCTTGACGATACATACTGCGTTGTTGACGGCGCGGAGCGTTTTGCGAAAGATACCGCGGAGGTGACCGCAAAGGCAAGCAGTAAGTCGAACAAAGGAACAGACGCAAAAATCAAGCTTACAATGGACGAAGTGAGCGATTTTTCGGATAACGACGCGCAAATCAGCATTAACATAACGAGCGAAAAAACCGACGGCTACACGGTTTACACGGCGTTAAACAATACCGCGAAATCGAAAGACGGACACCGCGAAAGCGAGAGTGTGCCGACGTTTACCGTTGAAAATACACTCATTTCGGGCGATACATATACCGTTGAAATTTCGGGAATAGGCTATGTGACATACAAAAAAACGGGCGTGACGTTTGATGACGTTCTTACCGTTACAAATGCAGAGTTTATCCCCGGTGATGTCAATGCAGACGGCAAAGCGGACAGCGCGGACAAAACCGAGGTTGAAAAGTTTATAGAAAACGGCGAATACAGCATTGCAGGCGACTTCAACCGTGACGGAAGTGTTGATAAATACGACCTTGCAGTGTTTGACGGTATTTCGGATGGCGGAAAAGACGACGGCAAGGACGACGGAAAAGATGACAATACGGGCGGAAGCACCGGCGGAAATACAGGAGGAAACACGGGAGGTTCGACAGGCGGAAATACAGGCGGAAACGGCGGATCGTCAAAAGGCGGTTTGTCGGGCGGAGGCTTCGGCGGAGGAGTGCCGAGCGTTCCGACAGTTTCAAACGAACAGTTTACCGACCTTGAAAACCACGCGTGGGCGAAAGATGCGATATATGCGCTCAAAAATAAAGGCATAATCAGCGGTGTGAGCGACACGGAATTTGCGCCGTCGAACAATATAAGACGCGGAGATTTTATGCTTATTTTAACGCGTATGCTCGGCATAAACAACGAATTTACCGATAATTTTGCGGACGTTGCAAAAGACTCGTATTACTATAACGCAGTAGGCAGTGCAAAATCGGCAGGCATAGCAAAGGGAAACGGTGAAAACTTTATGCCTGACAACAGCATAACAAGGCAGGATTTAATCAGCCTTGCATACCGTGCGTTTGCCGAAAAAGGATTTTTGAACGAAAGCGGGGATTTATCCGCGCTTGACGCATTTGACGACGCAGGCGAAATTACAGAATATGCAAAAGGTGCAATGGCATCAATGGTGAAAGCAGGCATAATAAAAGGCGCAGACGGCTTGGTTAATCCGAAAGGAAACGCAACGCGCGCCGAGGTTGCCGTGATGTGCGCAAGAATGGCGGAAATGATGAAATGACAGAAACAGTGGCAGAAGAAATGACAGAAAGCTCATACATAGCAATGCACGGAATTATTTTGCTGATATTTATATTTATGATACTTGCGGTTTTTTGTGTAAAAGTGCTTGTGCCGTTTGTACGCGAGCGTAGCTATATTAAAACGGAAATAAACCGCACGGACGGCGAGGAGCTTTATTATTGGAAATGCGAATTGAAAAAGCTTTATTTAAGGCAAATTCCGTTTTTAGGCAAAATGATATTAAAAAATATGCGGTAATTATCCGATGAAATCGGTTAGTTATGCAAAATATAATTATCCGATAAAATCGGCTGGTTATACATTTTCGCAGTCAATTTTAATAAAAAGAGGGCAGGACTTTTATAAAAGGCTGTGGATAAAAATAAAAAATTTATGAAAGGAACAAATTTTTATGAAAATCAAGAAACTTTTGTCTGGCGTATTGGCAGGCATAATGGTGCTTGGCACCGTAAGTTTTTCCGCACTTGCGGAAGATGCCAATGTTTATGAAATAGGCATTGACAAAGCATATGCGACTTTGAAAGAAGCACGCGAAGCTGTTGCGGAAGATGCAACGGAAATCACCTATAAAATTTATGGTGAAATAAAACTTCCCGACGGCGAAATTACTGATTTATGCGGAAAAGCAACAAATGCAGAAACAGTAAATTTTGTTTCGGGAAATGATAATGCCGAACAGGATAAACTTATTCTTTCGGGAGTTTCAGGAAAAGCGAATTACATCGGCAGAGATATGAAAGGCAAAGTAAAATTTGTTAATTATAAAAACCTGACACTTGACCGCAATCCTGAAGGCGGTTGGATAAATGATGCAGGTCACGAAAATAATTACTTTACGACGACTATTCGCAATTCCGAGAGTAAAGTAACATACGAAGGTTGTATTTTCCCGAATAACGGAAGTTGTAATAACCGTTACGGCGAAACAATATATACAAACTGTAAATTCAACAATAATAAGGAATATGCTCTTTGGATTTACGGCGGTAAAACAACTGTTACAGGTGAATCGAACACCTTTACAGGCAAAAAAGGCGTAAAACTTTACAGCGAAGATAAAGACGAGTGCCTTGAAACAACAATAGAAAACGCAACATTTGAGATTACAGGTAAACCTGCCATTGTTGCAAGCACAACTTGCAACCTTACAGTAAACAATGCCGATACTTCAAACTGCCCGTACGGCACGATTGCGGCAGAGCCTAACAACCACGGCACACAGAGCGAAAATCTTTTCCCTGAAATTAAAATTGACGGCGAAACACCGAAATATACCGCAAAAGTAGGGGAAATGCTTTGCGAAAGCGAAGAGTTTGCAAAGGCTGAGGCAGGCACAAGCAAGACTGTTGAACCGTTGGTTGCAACTGTTGACGGTAAATACTTCACAACCCTCAAATCGGCGGTTGAATCGGCGAAAGACGGCGACGTTGTTGAACTCCTTAAAGACGCTAACGGCGACGGAATTATTATCAATTCAACAACTTATCCCATAAACAACCTTACAATCGACTTCGGCGGTCATACATACACTGTTGACGGTATGCTTGTTGGTTCTGCCGGCAGTAAAACAAACGGTTTCCAGCTCTGTGCACAAAAAAATGAAGACGGCGCTTATGTTACACCCAATATTACATTTAAAAACGGTACAATCCGTTCGTCAAAAAAAGCAGTGTGGGGCTTGACAACTCCTAACAGAAAGTTTAGCCACGGTGTAATGATACTCATTCAGAATTACAGTAACCTTACGTTAGAAAATATTACTCTTAACGGTTATGAAAAATTGGGTTCGGGACTTAATCCGCGTTATGTTGTTTCAAACAATAACGGACATACGGTTATGACAGGTGATACAAATATTATTGCAGAAGATGTCTTTGTTGCATTTGATGTTTGCGCATTTGATTCGTATCCCTCGGTAAGCGTTACACTCGACGAAAATATGACGGGTACGATAAAAGGTAAAGTTGAATTTTCAAACAGCGGTAAAGTTGCTGATTCAAAAGATGATTTTAACCTTATCATCAAGAACGGAACTGTAATCGGCGATTTTTCAGACAAACGTACGGAAGAACAAAAAGCAGTTGAATTTGGTGCTGTTTCGGGCGGTTCGTTCACTGCCGATATTTCCGGCTACTGCGAAGAAGGTTTCACCGCAAAACAGGATGCTAACGGCAACTGGGTTGTTGACGAAAGCGCAACTGCGGTAACGGTGGGATTTAAGCCGGTTAACGCCAGAAAATATAAAATTATCGTAACCGCAAAAGATACAAACGAAATTAACAGACTTAACACTGCTGACATTACATTTAAACTTACTGCGTCAAACGAAGAGGACAGCGGCGTTGCTTACACAATCACACCTGCGTCCAATATCTCGGTTGTAGGCGATGAAACAAATGCAGACCGTTATGTATTTTACTTTAACGACAAAACAAACGTAAAAGATACAGGCAAGAGCATAACTATCGGTACTGTTGAATTTACAGGCTACACCAAAAACAGTGCAACAGTTTCATTTGAAACATTGATTGACAAAAGCCTTGTTACTGCTACAACAAAAACAGATAACCTTGTAACTTACTACGGTACAGACGGCGATTCTCTTTCGGCAGGTACACAGATTACAGACAAGGAATTTACCGTTCCCACAAGAAAGCTTACTGTTAACGTTAAATTCCCCCAGAAAGTTACTGTTACAAACGGCGAAGCATATCAGGCTATGAACGTAACAATTTCAGGCCCCGGCGTTAACGAGTCTATCGACCTCGGCGCGAACAGTGTTTCGGGTGATGTATACACTGTTTCAAAGAATCTTCCCGAAAACACAGCTTACACAGTTACCGTTTCGGGCGACGGCTACAGAACAGCACGTTACACTGTTATGCTCACAAAGAGCAAAACTCTCACTTTCTGGAACAACGTTATGACAGAGGACGTTAACGTTGAAGAGGGCAACGGCAATTCCGCAAGAAAAGTAACTTTCCTTGCGGGCGATATTGTTAAAGACAACAAAATCAACATCTACGACCTCTCGGCAGTTGTTTCGTATTTCGGCACAAAGGCAGACACAAGTGCAAAATCTGTTTATGCTAAATACGACCTCAACCGCGACGGCGTTATAGATTCAAGAGATATTGCCTACGTTCTTGCATCGTGGGGCAACTAATTAAATTTTAAATTCATACACACCGACTGCTCTCGGTTTGACTGAATTTAAGGGCGGAGAAATCCGCCCCTCTTTCAAAGGGCATAAAATATTCCCTCGAGTGACAAGATTTGCCAACAATAAGGCGTCGGCTAACCCCCGTATGCCTTAAAATCTATTTTCACATTTATGCCCTTTGAAAGGGAATTTTCATAATTTTGGTTGAAAACTTTATACAAAAAACTCATACAAAGGAGAATTTTTAATATGTCAAAAAAGTTTAAGTCTTTTGTATCTTTAATATTATGCTTTATTATGCTCGGCTCGTGTTTTCCGGGCAATTTTGTTTTTGCCTCGGACGAAAGAGCGCAAAGAACGGTATATCTTCACGCGCAGGGCGAAAACCCGAGCGGAAAAACCGACGTCAGCACGGTGTATCTCGGCGACGAAACAGATGTGTATTTTGCTGTGGACAAGCCCAACAAGGGCGAGGTTAAAGACGGCGTGCACACCCAACCGCAGTATGATTTGAACGGCTACACGGTGACAATTTATTTTGACGAAGATTATTTTTCGTTAAAGGACGAAACCGCGCCGATAGACTACACGCTCCCCCAAAAAGACCTTCCCACGGGCAGTGCAAGCAAGGGTTATTATGTTTACCGTCACGGCTCGGGCGAAAAGGTGATTGACGGAAAAACGTATAAATCGGCATACATAACCGTGTTTTTCAGCGGTGTGTATATCCCGGAAAAAGAGGGCGAATGGTACAATCTTTGCAAGCTTCCGCTTACACCCAAACGAACGGGAAGCACTCAGGTGTTTTTTGACGTTTCGGGAACGGACGGCGAAAGCGTTGAGCTTTTCGCAAAAGATGTGTCGGGCGAGCTTGACGCGCAGAGCTTTGAATGTTTTCCCGTAAACGCGGGAGTGCACAACATCACCATAAAATCACAGCCCCGTCCGTCCGCGCCGCGGGCAGAGCCGTCTGCCGGAAGTTACACCGAAAAGCAGACAGTTACATTAAAATGCGCCGACGGGTGCGAGATTTACTATTCGACCGACGGTGTGAATTTTGACAAATATTCATCGCCGTTTGAGGTTGCGGAAACGACAACCGTTGTGTGCTATGCCGTGAGAATTTCGGACGGCAAAAAAAGCAGTGAGGTTAGCTATACATACAAAATTATCCCCAATTCGCCGTATCTTTTTGTTGACAAAAACGGCGAAAAAACGCTTATTCCGAACGTTTACAGCGAATATTCCGCATTTCCGGTTTATGTTTCGGACAAATCCGTTTTCGGCAATATAGACGACGCGAGCGAGGTTTACTATACGTTTTCAAATGCGCCGGCACAAGAGCCGAAAATCGGTACAGACTCCCAAACAGAATGGGTTAAAATTGACAAAAAGTCGCTTAAAATCGGCATTTCAAATAAATGCACATTAAGGCTTATTACGCAGAAAAAAGACGAGTTTTCCGACGTTTCGGAATACTATCTTTCGGTTAAGCCGTCGAGGGTGACCGCAGACGTTCCGTCGGGCGAATACGACGGGAAAATCGACGTTAACTTAAAATGCGAAACGGCAGGCGCGAAGATTTTTTACACGTTAAACGGTGCCGACCCCATTACGGAGGGAAACGAATATTTCGGTACGCTCACCGTTGCAAAAGACGCAACGCTCCGTACGGCCGCGTATTACGACGGCACATTCGGCGAGGTTTCGTCGTATTACTATATTTTTAAGTCGCGCGACGACTGCGGCATAGACGCGTTTTATCCGTCGGGCGTTTATGAGGGCAGTGTTAACGTTACGCTTACGGCGAGCAACACCGAAAACAAGATTGAATACAGCACGGACGGCAAAAAGACGTGGAAGATGTATGAAGACACGCTTGTTTTCGACAAGGACACAATTCTTTATGCGCGTGCCGTAGACAAAGACGGCGTGCGTCATACCGACGTTGAATTTACCTATAAGATAAAACCCTTACCGCCGCGTTTTGCACCCGAAAGCACGCAGTTTACAAACGCGAAAAGCATAACGGTTTACTGCGAGGAAAGCGTGAACAATCTTACCGAAAGCACCGCCGAGCGCTACGACCTTTTTTACACGACTGACGGCACCGACCCGATAAGCAGTGCAAGCCGTATCAAGGCTGACGACAATTCGGACAGCGCGGATATTGAAATTACGAAATACACCGTTGTAAAAGCGGTGGTTTTGAAGGATAAAACAACTTATTCAAATGTTGTTACACATTCGTACGATATTGTAACCAAAAAGCCGACGCGTCCCGCAATGATGCTCACTCCCGGCAGATATGTGCGCAAAATAGACAGTGAAACGGGATTTTTCACACAGTTTATACCCGTTTCGGGCGGTACGCAGATTTATTACACAATAGGTTATAACGGCGGATTTTTGCCCGACCCTGTACCTAACGGCACAGATACGGTAAAATATGACGGCGGGCAGATTGAGGTAAAGGGCGAAACGGTTATCAAGGCGGTTGCGGTGAATATTTTCGGCGTGAAAAGCGACATCGGAATTTTTTCGTACACAGTGGCGCCCGAGGCACCGAGATGTGCGCCGTCGGCAGCAGTGAGCGGTGACAGACTTCCCGTTGTGCCCGTTTCGGCGGTTAAGGGAAGCACGGTAAGATACAGTATAAACGGATTTGAAAATGAATTTTTGTGCACGGATGGGACTTTTTATCTTGACACGCAGACGGGCGGTGTGTATCTCGACAAAGACTGCACAATGCCGATTAGCGATAAAAAGACGGATATTTCATCGCCTGCGGTTGTTGAAATTATGTCGGAGCTGGACGGCGTTTTGAGCGAAACAAACCGATATACATATTCGCTTTCAAACGGTGACGTGCTTGCACCGCCGTTTGCCGACAGGGAAACGGGCGAATATGAGGAAATAAAGATTGATGACGAAAACAATCTTCTTTATGTAAAGCTTTATTCGCTCAACAGCGGTGATGTTATAAAATACAAGCTTGACAATGCACCGCAGTGGACAGATTACGACGGCGGTGAAATAAAACTTTGCACCGACACGGTTTTGCAGATTATAAGCGAAAAGGACGGCAAACAGAGTGCGCCGGCAAGCTATGTTTACAACTTTGTGCCACTTGCGCCGATTATAACACTGCCGTCGGGAAGGTATCTTAAAAGCGACAGTCCGTCAACGAAAATAGAGCTTGACAAGCGTGCGCCCGACAAAAATTACACAATCTGGTACCGCGCGAACGGTGACAAGCAGGATTACAGATACACGGGAAATCTCGAAAGAGAAATAAACAAAACAATGTCGTTCAAGGCTTATGCGGTGAACGAAGAAACCGGCAAAAAGAGCAAAAACACAATTCAATATTACATCATTGAGTCGGACGGCGCGCTTACGGGAAATGTGTATGTTGCCAGTCCGTTCGACGTGCCGAGGATAAGCGCCGACGTGCTTTCCGAGGGCGAATACGCAAAGGGAATTAAGCTTTTGACGCAAAGAAGCGGTGCGGAAATCCACTATTCTTACAGCTACGAGCAAATCGGCTCGGACGATACGGTGTCAAAAGGCGAATTTGTGTATGACAACACGCCGATTACCGTTAATCCCGCAATGACAAAAATCAAAATCACGGCGCACCTTGAAGAAAACGGCGTGAAAATTTCGGGCAGTGAGGAAACGTTTGAAATTGAATTTGTGCATTTAAACGTTCCCGAAACGTCGCTCGGCTATGGCAAAACCGAGTTTGCAAAGGGCACGGAATATACGCTTGCAAACGAATATCCAAGCGACGAAAATATATTGATATACTACACCCTTGACGGCACCGATGCGAAAAACGGCAAAATTTACAGCGGCGAAAAATTCACTCTTTCGCAAAACACAACTGTTAAGGCGGCATATATGAGCGCCTGCTCGAAGTGCGGAAAGTGCAAGGACGGCAAAAAAGACGAGTGCCTTTATAAGGTTTACGGCAAAACGGGAACATATATGTATACCGTACCTTCAACCGCCGGCGGAGGCGGAGGGGGCGGCGGAACAAGAACCGTCGACAACACGCGAAAATACACAAGCAATATTTTCGGAAACGAAAGTCCCACGCATATCGGTTATATAAAAGGCTATCCCGACGGAAGCGTAAAGCCTGACGGCGACATTACGCGCGAGGAAATGACCGCTGTTTTGTACCGAATTGCAAACCGCGAGTACGAAAAGCCCTTTGCCGCAACGGGCGAGGTTTTCGGCGACATAGATTTGGACCGCTGGTCGGCGCGCGATATTGAATATATGGCTGAAAAAGGCACTGCAAAGGGCTATCCCGACGGACTTTTCAAGCCGTCAAATCCGCTCACGCGTGCGGAGTTTGCCGCGCTTATATGCCGTTTTGCAAAGCTTGAATATGACAGTAAAGCAAATAATCCGTTCCCCGACCTGGATAAAACACACTGGGCATATAACGACATTTTGAGCCTTAATTCCGCAAAGCTTATGACAGGCTATGAGGACGGAACATTCAGGGCGCAGAGCAACATCACGCGTGCCGAGGTTATGACGGTTATAAACAAAATTCTCGGCAGAAATCCGTCGGACGAATATGTGAAAACGCTCGATTACAACCCGTATAACGACCTTGAAAAAGATAAATGGTACTATGTTGCGGTGCTTGAGGCAACCGTTACGCATAATTATTATCTTGACAAAAACGGTGTTGAAATAAAGTGGGAGGACTGCAAGTAAAATTTCAAACCCCAAAAGGAGGTTGGATTTATGAAAGAAATAATAGTATTTGCAATAGGCGCAGTGTGCGGAGGATTTTTCGCAGTGCTGATGTTTTGCCTGCTCGGTGCGCGCCGTGTGCCGAGAAAACCGAAAATGTAGCAAAGATTTTAAAATCCCGATAAAAAAATCGGGATTTTATTTTTTTGCAAAAAAGTGTTGACAAACTACAAATGTAGTTATATAATAAAATCAACGACAGTCGTAGTTTATAAATTGGAGGTTATAAAAATGCCGAGGCAAACAATTACAGAATCGGAATATGAAGTTATGAAGGTTTTATGGAAAGCGGAAAAAAGTATGACGACGGGCGAAATTTATAAAGAGCTTGAGTTTACAGGCTGGTCGAAAAACACCGTTGCAACGCTTATTTCGCGCCTTTGCGAGAAAAATGTCATCACATACGACGTTAAAGGAAAGTTTCATTATTACCGCGCCGTGCTCTGCGAAAACGATTACAGCGTCAGCGAAACAAAGTCGTTTATATCAAAGATGTTCGGCGGTTCGGTGAAAAATATGGTGGCGTCGCTTTACGAAAACGACGAACTTTCAAAGGAGGATATCGAGCAATTAAGGGCAATGCTCGACGGTGAAAAATGATGCGCGAAATCTTTAAAACAGTGCTTGTTTTAAGCGCCGAGGGCGCGGTGTTAACGCTTTTGCTTATGATTTTAAAGCCGTATACGTCCAAAAAATTTTCGGCGCGCTGGCAAAAATACATCTGGCTTGCGGTTATCGTTTGTATGCTCGTGCCTGCGTGGAAATTCATTCCCGAAAGAAACGTGCAAAAATACGCACCGCAGATTGTGACAACGCGTCAGAATACAAACCGCACGGACGCAAATATTGTTGACACGAAAATAAACAACGGCGGTGAAAACGGCGTTAAACCCGATGAAAATCCCGTGACAAAGCCGAAAATAAGAATAAATATTTTTGATTTGTTTTCGTATTTATGGCTTATCGGCGTGATTGTGTTTTTTATTCTCGGAGCTGCAAATTACTGTGTTTTTCTTGCAAAGCACCGAAAAAACAGTATAAATTTGGAGGAAAACCGCACGTTTGACGAGGTGAAAGACGAGCTTAACATAAAACGCAAAATACGCGTGAGAATATCGCGCGCCGACACGTCGCCTATGCTTGTGGGAACGGTGTTTCCCGTGATTTATCTTCCGAGCGTTCCGCTTGATAAAGAGAGCGAAAAAATGGTGTTCCGCCACGAGCTTATGCACTTTAAAAAGCGCGATTTGCTATATAAATACATAAGCTTTGCCGTAAATGCTCTGCATTGGTTCAACCCGTTTGCGTATGTTTTGAGCACAAACATCGCAGAGTCGTGCGAAACGGCGTGTGATACCGCGGTGGTTAAAAATATGGACGGCGATATGAAAAACCTTTATATGAAAACGATTTTGGATTTGGCACAGAAAAAGAAATCATAAAAATCATTAAAAAGGAGGTTTTAACAATGTTTGAAAAATTTTATACAACAAAAATGAGCGAGAACGGAAAAATGTTAAAGCACCGTTTTAACAAAATCCGCACAAACGTCAGCAAAAGAGCGCGCTTTGCGTCGTATATCACGCTTGCGGTGATAGTATCGGTATTTGCTTTCGGTGCGTGCCTTGCCGCCGCGGCGGAAAATGCGGAAATCGGAAACGGAACTTTAATTATAAACGGCGAGCGCCACACCGTTGACATAAGGCATTTCGACTGTGAAAAATATCCGAACAGCGACAAGTATTATCTGCCTTTGAGAAAGGTTTTTGAATATCTTAACTGCACAGTGAATTATGACGTTGACAAAAGCACCGTTCCCGACTTTATGAAAGGAAACAAAGCGTTTCCGCAGTATGGGTGGGACGGCGAGGAGCGTTACGCGGTTGACAAAATTTCAGAGCAGATGTACGGTGCGACGACTTCCGCAAACACAAATATGCCGATTATAGAAATTGTATCGCCCAAGGGCAAAAAATATTATTGCCAGGTCGGAAGCTGTATTTTTAATGGTATGTGGACACCGCCCGTTGTGGTGAGTGACGGCAAGGCTTATGTTTCGGTCCGCGCGATTGCTATGTATCTTGTGCCCGATGAAATAAGCTATAAAGAGGCAAGTATGATAGGTTGGGACGACATTGCAAACGATACATATTACGAGGGCAGGCTCACGCTTGACGAAGAAAATATGACGGTGACAATAAATGAAAACGAACCTGTACAAAGCAAGGCGAACAATACCGCGTTAAACCTCGGCAGGGAGATTATAGCCCGTATAGAAAGCAAAAAATATCTTGTTGTCCAAACAAAGGACAATGCGATTACCGTTATCCTTAAAAAGGACGGTTCAATATTTTATGAGGCGTCATATCCCGATTTTAATAAAGATATTTACATCGCGTTTGCCGACGAGAATACAGTTACTTTGAACACGTTTGACCCAAACGCGGAAAACGGACTGAAAGAATTTGACCGCATTGATTTGCGCCCGAGGAGTGCAAAAAGTGAGTAAAATTTTTGAGATGTGGATAAACAATTCCGAAAAAATCATATCCGCAAAAGAAATTCCAAATGCGGAAAAGGTTTATTTTGAAACAGACGAAAAATTTATAAAGGTTTTGGATTTGCTTGTTGAAAGAGGATACAGAATAGGATAGGAGGTTTTAACAATGTTTGAAAAATTTTATACAACAAAAATGAGCGAGAACGGAAAAATGTTAAAGCACCGTTTTAACAAAATCCGCACAAACGTCAGCAAAAGAGCGCGCTTTGCGTCGTATATCACGCTTGCGGTGATAGTATCGGTATTTGCCTTCGGAGCGTGCCTTGCCGCCGCGGCGGATATGCAGGGCGTACGCTATCAGGTTTACGACGGTGAAAAGTTTGTCAATTTCAAAAACGAGCCGTTTGTTTACAAGGATTTGTATTATCTTCCTTTGCGCGAAACGCTCAATATTTGCGGTATCACCGATATAGCATACGACAACGGGCAGATTGAAGTTTCTCTCCCAGCCGGAATGAAACAGCACATCGGCACAGCCACCGGCGAAAGCAGTTATGCGCCGACGGAATTGGGGCTTGAAATCGGCAAGGATATTGCATATCTTGCGCCGAATTACGGAAATGTTGTAATCCAAGGAGTGCCGATTTTATATAACGATTTAACATATGTGCCGATTTATCTTTTTGAAATACTCATTCAGTCGGGGCATATTCCCGATTTTCAGTTTAACGTAATCCGCACAGACGACCCGAAGGCATATTATTCCGACGGCGAGGAGGTTTATATCGGCACGGTATACGAGCAGGACGCATATAATCCCGTAAACGCGGACGGAACGGCAAAAATCGTGAAAAGGATTATTGTAGACGAAAACGGGAAAGCGCTCATAGTAATTCCCGTTGAAAAGCAGATAAAGGAGAACATAGAGGCGCGCTTTGACGCAGGCGACGTAAACATTTGGAGCAGTATGCGCGGTTACAAAGACCTTGCCGAGAGTCTGCATATGGTTTACAATTTGCGCGGAGAGGGAATTGAAACGTCGGTATTTGACCAGATTTATGATTATACCGACCAATACTACACGGCAGACAGTGTGAAAGCGTATGTCACGTCGGCGGATATTATCCGCGTGCCAAATCCCCCCAAAACCTATGATGGAACGGAAAAAATAAGAACGCTTATAACCAACACCTACGGCGAATAAAAACAAAAGAGCAGTCGTCTGAAGACTGCTCTTTTTTAATGTCCGCTTGACTAATGCATAGTTTTTTAGTATAATTTAATGCAAAGGAAGTGGACGGATTGAATACAGAAATATCTAAAGCGACGGTTGACGCGCTTGTTAAAAATAAAAACTTAACCGACGGCGAATTTAAGGCGCTTTTGCAGACCGATGAGTTTGACGGGTATCTGTTTGAGTGTGCGGATAAGGTGCGCCGTGAGCATTACGGCGACGAGGTGTATATCCGCGGACTTATCGAAATTTCAAACTACTGCAAAAACAACTGCTATTACTGCGGAATACGCGCAGGAAACGGCAATGCGGAGCGCTACCGTCTTACAAAGGACGATATTTTATCGTGCGCAAAAGAGGGGTACAGGCTCGGTTTCCGCACGTTTGTTCTCCAGGGCGGTGAGGACATGTTTTTCACCGACGAGGTTATCTGCGATATAGTGTCGGGCATAAAAAAAGAATATCCCGACTGTGCGGTTACTCTTTCACTCGGCGAAAAAAGCTTTGAAAGCTATAAAAAATATTACGATGCCGGTGCGGATCGCTATCTTTTGCGCCACGAAACGGCAAACAATGCGCATTACGGCAAGCTCCACCCCGAAAGTATGAGCCTTGAAAACCGAAAACAGTGCCTTTATAATCTTAAAAAAATCGGCTATCAGACAGGCTCGGGATTTATGGTCGGCTCGCCGTATCAGACGTATGAAACGCTTATTGAGGATTTGCGGTTTTTGCAGGATTTAAAGCCCGATATGATTGGAATAGGACCGTATATCACGCACAAGGACACGCCGTTTAAAAATTTTGAAAGCGGTTCGCTTTATCTTACGTTAAGACTTGTTGCAATTTTGCGGTTGATGTTTCCGTACGTGCTTTTGCCGTCCACAACCGCGCTCGGCACAATTCATCCTCAAGGGCGTGAAATGGGGCTTAAGGCAGGCGCAAATGTTGTTATGCCAAACTTATCGCCCACAAGCGTACGAAAGCTTTACACGCTTTATGACAACAAAATCTGCACGGGTGACGAGGCGGCGCAGTGCATAGAGTGTTTAAAACGCAGAGTTGAAAGCGCGGGGTACAGAATTGTCACCGACGTGGGAAATGTAAAAAAATAAAACAAAAAATCCTTCCGAAAAATCGGAAGGATTTTTAAATTTACGGAAAATTTAATTTTGTAACCGCAAATTATCTTGCTTTTGTTTTGATTTCTTCAACAACTTTTGCAACAAAATCTTCTGTTTTGCTTATTCCCAAATCGCCGTCCTTGCGCGAACGAACCGAAACTGTGCCGTCCTGTGCCTCTTTGTCGCCGACAACCAGCATATACGGAGTCTTTTTAAGCTGTGCTTCTCTGATTTTGTAGCCAAGCTTTTCATTGCGGAGGTCAACCTCACTGCGGATATGGTTGTTATCCATAATTTCTTTAAGTTTAAGTGCATAGTCGAAGTGCTTTTCCGAAATCGGGATAATCTGCACCTGAACGGGCGAGAGCCAAACAGGGAACGCACCTGCAAAATGCTCAATCAATATACCGATAAATCTTTCAATCGAGCCGAATGCAACACGGTGAATCATAATCGGGCGGTGTTTTTCGCCGTCGTCACCCGTGTATTCAAGGTTAAATCGGAGCGGAAGCTGGAAGTCGAGCTGAATTGTTCCGCACTGCCAGGTTCTGCCGATTGAGTCCTCAAGGTGGAAGTCGATTTTCGGGCCGTAGAACGCACCGTCACCCTCGTTTACAACATAGGGAAGTCCGAGTTCGTCAAGCGCACCGCGGAGCGCGTCGGTAGCCATCTCCCAGTCCTCGTCACTGCCCATACTGTCCTCGGGACGTGTGGAGAGTTCAACGTGATATTTAAATCCGAAAAGGTTATAAACCTCGTCGATAAGCTTTGCAACGCCTTTGATTTCGTCTTTAATCTGGTTCGGCATCATAAAGATGTGCGCGTCGTCCTGTGTAAAGCATCTAACACGCATAAGTCCGTGCAACTGACCTGATTTTTCGTGACGGTGAACAAGACCGAGTTCGCCCATGCGGAGCGGTAAATCGCGGTAAGAACGCGGTTCTGCCTGGTATACCAAAATACCGCCGGGGCAGTTCATCGGCTTAATGGCAAAGTCCTGCTCGTCGATAACGGTTGTATACATATTGTCTTTGTAATGCTCCCAGTGACCCGAAGTTTCCCAAAGCGAACGGTTGAGCATAATCGGAGTGGAAATCTCCTGATAGCCGTTTTTCGCGTGGAGTTCGTGCCAGTAGTCGAGAAGCTGATTTTTAAGGATCATACCCTTGGGGAGGAAGAACGGAAAACCGGGGCCGGCGTCGTTCATCATAAAGAGTCCGAGTTCTCTGCCGAGTTTTCTGTGGTCGCGCTTTTTAGCCTCTTCAAGCGCGTCAAGATATGCCTGCATCTCGGCTTTTTTTGTAAATGCCGTGCCGTAAATACGCTGGAGCATTTTGTTTTTCTCACTTCCGCGCCAGTATGCGCCCGCGATGTTCAAAAGCTTAAATGCCTTAACCGCGCCTGTTGAGAAAAGGTGAGGACCTGCGCAAAGGTCGGTGAAATCGCCCTGACGGTAAAAGCTTATAACCGCATCTTCGGGCAAATCTTCAATAAGCTCAACCTTGTAAGGCTCGCCTTTTTCTTTCATAAATTCAATAGCTTCTTCTCTCGGAAGTTCAAAGCGTTCAAGCTTGTAATTTTCCTTGACGATTTTATTCATTTCCGCCTCGATTTTTGCCAAATCGTCGGGTGTGAAGCCTTTATCATAATCAAAATCGTAATAAAATCCGTTGTCGATTGCAGGGCCTATTGCAAGCTTAACTTCGGGAAACAAACGTTTAACCGCCTGTGCCATAACGTGCGACGCGGTGTGCCTTAAAATGTGTCTGCCGTCGTTGTCGTCAAACGTGAGAATTTCAAGTTCTGCGTCTTTTTCAAGCTTAAATGTAAGTTCTTTTACCTCGCCGTCAACGCGCGCGCCGAGCGCCGCTCTTGCAAGACCTTCGCTGATTTTTTTTGCAGCGTCATAAACGGACGCACCGTTTTCGATTTCCATAACGCTTTTGTCTTTTAACGTAATTTTTACCATTTGTATTACTTCCTCTCTGTCGCCCTTCTATACGAACGAAAGGCATTATTAACATTTATTATATGACTTTTGGCGAAAAAAGTCAATAGAGAAGGCTTATAAAAGGGGCAAAAAGGGCAAAAAAATATGCCGATTATAAAACCGGCATTTCCTTTATGAAAAAAGGAGGGAAAATGAAAAAAGTTTGTTGTGTTTGGTATGGTTATATAGTATCATTAAATTTGTTAAAAATCAATAGAATTTATATACCAAATACAAACTTTTTACCGTTATTTTTTGTGTAAGATGAACAAAAATGGGTGTTTTGTTCATCTTTACGACACATTTTTAATTTTTTGTTAATATTTTATGCCTTGTCCAGCATTTCTTTTAAGATTTTGTTTATAACCGGCGGATTTGCCTTGCCCTTTGAAAGTTTCATTGCCTGACCCATCAAAAAGCCGAGCGCCCTGTCGCGTCCTGCCTTGTAGTCGGCAATGGACTGCGGATTTGCGTCGAGAACCGATTTAACCAAGTCGTAGAGCGCGCTTTCGTCGCTTATCTGCGCAAGACCGAGTTTTTCAACAAGCTGTTTCGGTGAGTCGTCCGATGTGAACATCTCGAAAAGAACCTTTTTCGCCGCAGAATTTGAAATTGTGCCGTTGGACGTGAGCGAAATAAGTTCAATCAGTTTTTCGGGCGCAAACGGAATGTTTTCAAAATCGGTTTCCTTGTCTTTCAAAAATCTCGAAACGTCGCCCAAAAGCCAGTTTGCAACGGTTTTCGGCTCGCCGTTTAAGTTTATGCAGTCGTCAAAATAGAACGACATATATTTGTTTTCGATTATGATTGACGCGTCTTTTTCGGAAAGCTTGTATTCGTTTATATATCTTTCAAACTTAACGTTGGGAAGCTCGGGCAAATCTTTTCTTATTTCTTCAATCTGCTCATCATCAATCACAATAGGCATTAAATCAGGCTCGGGGAAGTAGCGGTAATCGTGTGCCTCCTCCTTTGAACGCAAAAGCGTGTTTTCGCCCTTTGCGTCGTCCCATCTGCGCGTTTCCTGGTCGATTGTTCCGCCGTTTTCGATAACCGAAATCTGGCGCGCAATTTCGTATTCAATCGCCCTTTCTCCGCCTGAAAATGTGCTTACGTTTTTCATTTCGGTACGCGTGCCGAATTCCTTTTGTCCCTCGGGACGGATTGACACGTTGATGTCGCATCGGAGTGAGCCTTCCTCCATTTTGCAGTCCGAAACGCCGATATACTGAAGTATGTTTTTGAGCGTTTCAAGGTAGATTTTCGCTTCTTTCGCGCTTCTTAAATCGGGCTCGGAAACGATTTCTATAAGCGGAACACCGCAGCGGTTGAAGTCAACCATTGAGCCTTCGCCCATAATGGAGTGGATAAGCTTTCCTGCGTCCTCCTCTATGTGAATACGCGTAATTCCGATTTTTTTCTTTTCGCCGTCAACGTTTATCTCAACGTATCCGTTTGTGCACAGAGGAAGGTCGAACTGCGAAATCTGATAAGCCTTTGGAAGGTCGGGATAGAAATAATTTTTTCTGTCCTGCTTTGAATAGTGCGTGATGTCGCAGTGGAGCGCAAGTCCCGCCTTTATTGCATATTCCACAACCTTTTTGTTAAGCTTGGGGAGAGTGCCGGGCATACCCATACATATCGGGCAAACCGAGGTGTTAACGTCAAGACCGAACTTGTTTTCACAACTGCAGTATATTTTTGTGTCGGTGGAAAGCTCTGCGTGAACCTCCAAACCGATAACCGATTCGTAATTCATTTATTTTCCCTCCTTTTCAAGGCTTTTGTGCGCAAAATCCGTGTTCTGCTCAAACGCGTATGCCGTTTTGAACAGCGTGTTTTCGGCAAACGGTTTTGCGATAAGCTGTAAACCTATCGGCATATTTGTTTTGTCGTATCCGCACGGAATACTGATAGCCGGAAGTCCTGCAATGTTAACCGAAACGGTGCAGATGTCGTTTAAGTACATCGTAATCGGGTCGGTGATGTTTTTGCCGATTTCAAACGCCGTTGTGGGCGTTGTCGGAGTTAAGATAACGTCGAATTTGTCAAACGCCTCGGCAAACGAATTTCTGATAAGCGTTCTTGCCTGCTGTGCCTTTTTGTAATAAGCGTCGTAGTAACCTGCGCTGAGTGCGTATGTGCCGAGCATAATGCGCCTTTTAACCTCACTGCCGAAGCCCTCGGAGCGGGTTTTCAAATACATATCGGTAAGGTCGGTGTAGTTTTCCGCGCGATAGCCGTATTTTACGCCGTCGAAACGCGCGAGGTTTGAGCTTGCCTCGGCAGACGACATAATGTAGTATGCCGGGAGCGCGTATTTTGTCATAGGCAGTGAAAATTCAAAAATTTCAGCGCCCAAACTTTCATAAACCTTTGCTGCGCTCATAATTGCGTCTTTAACTTCTTTCTGTATTCCCTCGACGATATATTCTTTCGGAATACCGATTTTAAGACCTTTCACGCTTTCGCCGAGCGATTTTGTATAGTCGTCCGTTTTCTCATCGGCAGAGGTGGAGTCCATTTTGTCATAGCCTGCAATCGCGTTTAAAACAACCGCGCTGTCGGTAACGTTTTTGGTGATGGGTCCGATTTGGTCGAGCGACGACGCAAAAGCAACAAGACCGAAACGCGAAACAAGTCCGTATGTCGGCTTTAATCCGACAACACCGCAGAATGCCGACGGCTGACGGATTGAACCGCCCGTGTCCGAGCCGAGTGCAAAAATTGCCTCGTCCGCCGCAACAACCGCCGCGCTTCCGCCCGACGAACCGCCGGGGACTTTAGCTAAATCGTGCGGATTTTTCGTCTTTTTAAAATAGGACGTTTCGGTGGACGAACCCATAGCAAACTCGTCCATATTTGTTTTTCCTATGATAACACTGCCCTGTGCTTTAAGCTTTTTAACAACCGTTGCGTCGTAGGGCGGAACGAAATTGTAAAGCATTTTTGACGCGCAGGTGGTAAGAATTTTGTCGGTGCAGATGTTGTCTTTAACCGACGCGCAAACACCCGTAAGAGGCGAAATGCCGCCGTTTTTGATGTTTTCGTCGGCAAGCTTTGCACTGTTTAATGCGTCCTCTTTTGCAACGGTGATGTATCCTTCTATGCTTTTGTCTTTTTCGTCAATTCTGTCGAGCAGGGCATTTGTCAGCTCAACGCTTGAAATTTCTTTATCTTTAAGCATTTTTGAGGCTTTTTCAACGCTTAATTCATACAAATTCATCTTTTGTCACTTCCTCTTGTAATTATTCCTCAACCGTCTGCGGTACAACCACACAGCCGCGCTGTTTTTGCGGTGCGTTTTTAAGAATTTCGTCACGGTCAAACGATTTTTCAATCTTGTCCTCGCGGAACACATTTTTTATGTCAAGAATATGGTTTGTCGGTGCGATATTCTCGGTGTCAAGCTCGTTTAACTTGTTCGCAAAGTCTATAACGCCCTCCATATTGAGATTTTCAATTTCGCCGTCGTTAAGCTTCAAACGAGAAAGAAACGCAACGTGCAAAACCTCGTCTTTTGAAATTTTCATATTTTCAACTCCCCTAAAAAAATTTCCTGATTTTTTATTATACAACATTTTTTTCTATTTTTCAACCATTTTTAAAAATTCGGTTTCGTCAATCACAGTAATTCCAAGACTTTGCGCCTTGTCAAGCTTACTGCCCGCGCTCTCGCCGGCTAAAACGTAGTCGGTGTTTTTCGATACCGATTTTGACGCTTTACCGCCGTAGTTTTCGATGAGCGCTTCCGCCTCGGCGCGTTTGAGCGTTTCGAGCGTACCCGTCACAACAAAGGTTTTGCCCTCAAATCGGTTGTCAAAGTTTGCGCCCTCGTCGATATATTCGGTGTTAACGCTTTGCGCCTTAAATTCATCTATAATTTTAATGTTGCGCTCCTCGTCGAAAAATTCGCGCACCGAATTTGCCATAATCATACCGATGTCGTCAATCTCGGCAATTTCCTCTGCTGACGCGGTAATAAGCGCGTCGATATTTTTAAAATGCTTTGCAATTTCGCGCGCCGCGCTCTGCCCGATATGGCGTATGCCAAGCCCGAACAAAAGGCGCGAAAGGCAGTTTTTCTTTGAATTTTCGATTGCGTTTATAAGGTTTTGCGCCGATTTTTCGCCCAGCTTGTCAATGTTTACAAGGTCGTCTTTTTTTATGGAATAAATATCGGCGCTGTTTTCTATAAGATGCTCGTCAATGAGTTTTTGCACAACCGACGGCCCCATTCCCTCAATGTCCATAGCGTTGCGCGACACAAAATGAATGATGTTTCGCACCGCCTGTGCACTGCACGCAAAATTTGTGCATCTGAAAGCCGCCTCGCCGTCCTCGCGGTGGACGGGTGCACCGCACACGGGGCAGTTTTTCGGCATATCAAAGTCGGTTTCTTCTCCCGTGCGCTTTTCGGTGAGCGATTTCACCACTTCGGGGATTATGTCTCCGGCTTTTTGAATAAGCACGCGGTCGCCGATTTTTATGTCTTTCTGACGTATATAATCAAGGTTGTGGAGCGTTGCACGGCTCACTCGCGTGCCGGCAAGAGTTACCGTTTCAAACTCCGCTGTGGGGGTGAGAACGCCGGTTCTTCCGACGTTTATAAAAATATTTTTTATTGTTGTTTCTTTTTGCTCGGCAGGATATTTAAACGCTATCGCCCAGCGCGGAACCTTTGCAGTTTCGCCCAAAATCTCGCGGTCGGAGAGAGAATTTACCTTTATAACCGCGCCGTCGGTATCGTAGTAATACCCTTTGCGCGTGTTTCCGATTTCCGCGATTTTTTCAAGCGCGCCGTCGATTGACGAAAACGCCTCCGTGTCGTCAATCACTTTAAATCCTGCTTTTTTCAAAAATTCAAGGCTCTCGAGATGCGTTTTAAATTCAATTCCCGTAACCGCCTGAACGTTAAAAACAAATATGTCGAGATTTCGTTTTGCCGCTATCGAAGAATCAAGCTGGCGGAGCGAACCTGCCGCGGCATTCCGCGGATTTGCAAAGGTGGTTTCGCCGTTTTCCTCACGCTCGAAATTAAGCTTTTCAAAGCTTTTTTTAGGCATAAACACCTCACCGCGCACTTCAAGACGTTCAACGGGAATATTGGTTTTCAACGGAATTGATTTCACGGTTTTGAGGTTGTTTGTAACGTCCTCGCCGACCTGTCCGTCGCCGCGCGTCGAACCGCGCACCAAAAGCGAATTTTCGTATTCGAGCGACACCGAAAGTCCGTCAATTTTAGGTTCAACGGTGTATTCGGCATTGGGACAAACCGCCTTTACGCGTTTGTCAAAATCGCGGATTTCATCTTCGCTGAACGCATCCTGCAAGCTTTGCATTTTAACCGCGTGAACAACGCTTTCAAAGCCTTTTAAAATTTTTCCGCCGACCTTTTGCGACGGTGAGTCGGGCGCAATTATCGCGGGGTTTTCCTCCTCCATTTTAATAAGCTTTCGAAGGAGCATATCGTATTCGTAATCGGTCACCGACGGCTCGTCCAAAACGTAGTATTCATAGCTGTATTTGTTTAAAAGCTCTTTTAGTTTTTCGTATTCGTTATTCATTATAACGCTCCTTACATAACGGACTTAAACCCGTCAAAATACATTTCCGTGCGCGTAATGCTTATAAAATCAGCTTTGTAGCCGTCCGAGTATTTTTCAAATGCCGAAATCACCGTTTCGGGCTTCAAATTCTGCACGTTTCCTGCCGACAAAACCATTTCATATTCAGCATTGCCGTCATTGTCGCTTATTAAACCGATAGACGAAATCATAGGCTTGATATTTGTAAGAGTTATGCCTTTTTTCGTTTTTTTGTCAACTTCAAGAGTTTCGTTCTGCATAATTTTCTCTATATCACAGTTTCCGCGGTGTTCAACGTTTACAAGATATTTTGCATATGCGATTTTGCTGAGCGGTGTGTCGGTTTCGGATACCTTTCGCGCGTCGGTGATGATTAGCCCGAGCGGAATGTTTTCGTTTAAACGCGACACAATTTCACCGCACGGCACATCTTCGGTAAATTCAATTTCCATATATTCCGCATCGCTTATAACGCCAACAGAAATAGGGAGCGCAACCGTCATAATCATATGCGGATTAAATCCTTGGGAATATTTTACGGGAAGATTTGCGCGCCTGAACGTGCGCGTTATTGTCCTTACAAAGTCGAGATGCGAAATAAACCGCGCATCGTCTGTTTTTCTGTATTTAAGCCTGTATTTATTCAAAGCACACACCTCTTCCGAAAGATAAAGCTCCGCACCCTGCGCATTTTGCACGGCAGTTGGGGGTTACAACGCCCTCTTTTGCCCTTTTTGCTTCGCTTATCAAAAATTTCTTGGTCACACCCACGTCAATCATATCCCAAGGCAGAATTTCGTCAAATTCCCTGTCGCGGACGTAGAATTTCGGGTCAAGACCGCATTCTTCAAATGCTTCGTTCCATAAATCGTTTCTGAAATGCTCGTCCCAGCCGTCAAACTTAACGCCTTTTTCAACCGCCTTTAAAATAACTTCGGAAAGACGTCTGTCACCGCGCGCAAACACGCCTTCAAGCACGCTCACGGGTGCGGCGTGATATGCAAAGTTAATCCTTTTAGGCATACATTTTTTAAGCTCCGCTTGTTTTTCTTTTATTTCGTCAAGCGTGTTCTGCCTTACCCACTGAAACGGCGTAAACGCTTTGGGTACAAAGCTTGAAACGCTTATCGAAAGGCGCAGACCTTTCGGACGTTTTTCTTTTTCTATCGAGAAATATTCGCCCAGAACCTTGTTTCCGAGTGCCGCTATTTCGCAAACGTCCTCTATCGTTTCGTAGGGAAGTCCGAGCATAAAATAAAGCTTTACGCTCGTATACCCGCCCTCAAATGCCATTTTTGCCGCGGAGAGTAAATCTTCTTCGCATATGCCCTTGTTTATAACGTCGCGCATACGCTGACTGCCTGCCTCTGGCGCGAATGTGAGCGAACTTTTGCGTACTTTCTGCACCTTTTCCATAAGGTCGAACGAAAACGAATCGAGCCTTAATGACGGGAGCGAGAGGTTGACCTTGTTTTTCTCGGTGAGTTTTATCAGTTCGGTTGTGAAGTCTTTCAAATCGCGGTAGTCGCTTGTGCTTAACGACGAGAGCGAAATTTCTTCATATCCCGTGTTTTTCAAAAGCGCTTCGGCTTGTCTTAACAGCGTTTCTTTCGATTTTTCTCTGACGGGGCGGTAAATCATACCTGCCTGGCAAAATCTGCACCCTCTTATGCACCCTCTGAACATTTCGAGCATAATTCTGTCGTGCACAATTTCGCCGAACGGAACTATAATCCTGTCGGGATAAAACACCTTGTCCATATCGGCGATAATTCGTTTTTTCACTGTTTTGGGCACAAAATCGTATTTTGTGTCAATCGCCTTAACCGTGCCGTCGTCATTGTATGAAATTTCATAAAACGACGGAACGTAAATTCCGCCGATTTGCGAAATTTCCTTTAAAAATTCTAAGCGCGTACCGCCTCTTTTTTTCCATTCGCGGTATGCGTCCATAACTTCAATCATAACTTCTTCGCCCTCGCCGAGCATATAAAAATCGGCAAAATCGGCGATTGCCTCGGACGAATACGCGCACGGTCCGCCGAAACACACAAACGGGTCGCCATCTTTTCTGCCGCAGGATTTGGGCGCAACGTTTGCAAGCTTTAACATATTGACAATGTTTGAATAGCTCATTTCATACTGGAGCGTAAAGCCTATGAAATCAAAATCCGACACGGGCGACATTGTTTCGAGCGAAAAAAGCGGAATATCGTTTTCACGCATTTTTTCCTCCATATCAACCCACGGCGCAAACACGCGCTCACAGTAAATATCGTCAACCGAGTTTAAAAGATGATACAGAATTTTCATTCCGAGATGGCTCATTCCGACCTCGTAAACGTCGGGAAAGCAAAACGCAAAACGTATGTTTATGCCGTTTAAATCTTTGTGAACGCTGTTAAATTCCGTCCCGATATATCGCGTCGGCTTTTCGACCGACGGCAGTATTTTTTTAAGCTTGTTTTTCATTGGTTATATCCTCTCTCAAAAGCATACCCGTTTTAACTCGCGCGCCGTATTTTAAAATTCCGTCCGAAATTTCCGCCTGCGAAAGCGTTCCGATAATTTTAAAATTTTCGTCAAACACCGAAACAACGAGCGCGCACTGCGGTGTGTACGAACTCAAAAGCGTAAGCGCGCATACGTCTTTTGCAACGCCGATATGCTTTATTTTAAAGCGCTTTGCGCCGTTTAAAAAGTCGCGGCACAAAAGCTTTTTTCTTAAAAGAATTAAATTTTCTTTCTCATTCTTTATATTATACAACAAAAACATACCGATAATCAATAAGGAAATGTTATATTTGGTAATAATTAGGAAAATCATACCAAATATAACGGTTATTACGGCGGTGATTTTTGTAACTGTCAGCATAATTTTGTACGAAACCAAATAACCTTTCGCGTAAGCAAGAAAGGCTTTTATAATCACCGCGCCGTCGAGCGGAAGAGCAGGGGCGAGGTTTAAAAGAAAAAGCGCAAGGTTGCAGAGTGCGAAAAACGTTAAATTTTTAAAGTTTACACATATTAAAAACGCAAAAAAATTTGCCGCGGGGCCCATAGCCGAAACGAAAATTTCCTCATTCGGATTTTTTGTCATTTCGCTTTTTATTATGAGCCCGTACGGCATAATTTTAATATTTTGGCATTTTATTTTTAAAATTTTCATCACCGCAATGTGTGCGCCCTCGTGCAGAAGCGCCGCGGCAAAGATTACGGCATATTCTCTCAAACGCCCTGCCGCCGTAAAAATCAACAGCACGGCAAAAAAGTAACCGCTTACCGATATTTTGCTGAAAACACTCACCGCTTTTACAATGATTTATAAAAATTATTTGTGCTTATAAAGCACAAAATTTTCGGGATTGAGCCGTTCGCCGTTTTTCTTGATTTCAAAATGAAGATGCACTCCCGTTGCAATTCCGCTTTCGCCCATCTGACCGATTTTTGTGTTGTTGTCTACGTATTCGCCCTCGGTGACGCAGATTTTGTTTAGGTGCGCATACGCGGTGGTGTAACCGCCCGTGTGCTCCACTATCACATATTTGCCGTTTGCGCTGTCCTCGCCCGTTTTTATAACCTTTCCCTCGGCGGCGGATATTACCGTCTGGTTCATAACGCCTGCAATGTCAATGCCTGTGTGAAAGTTGCCGTCCGCGCCCGTCACCGGGTGAACGCGCTGGCCGAACACCGACGAAATTTTTCCCTCGGTCGGATTTCTAAAAGCCGGCATTGCGTCGGGATTGGATTCGGGATTTGTTTGAGGCTTTGTTTCCGCAGGTATATTTTGCGCCGTTTCGATTTTGTGCTCGGTTGTTTCGGACGGCGGTTCTATTTTTTCGCTTGCCGCCTCGGCGTCCGACTCGCTTGGAATTTCGGGATTTTGAACATTTCCCTCGTTTAAACGGTCGTCAATGTTTTTAATAACCTCAATGCTGTCAAGACCGCTTTTTTTTATGGCAAACGACGCGGCAGACTTTACCTTGCTTATGTCGGTGGAAACGTTCAGCGAACGTTTTATGTAAGTTTTAAAATTTTCGGAATAGGGAAAATTTGAATTGCACGCAAAAACCGACGCGCCGAGTATGCACACGCTTGCAAGCGTCTGAAAGGCAAACTTTTTTGCAATGCCGTGACCTTTTGCACTGTCTGTTTTTTCGTTTCGGCTCGAGTATCTTAACTTACTTGCACTCATTTTCATCACCTCATACCACATATATTGTGAAAAACTACAAAATATGCTTATTTTTGCAAAAAACGTTGAAATATTTTTGAGATTGATATATACTAAAAGGTAATATGTGTAAAGGACGGTATATAAAATGCAGTTTCTTAAACGTAAGGGAATATCACTCAGTGCAAAGGTATATTTTATCGACGCGCTCGGCGCAATGGCTCTCGGACTTTTCGCGTCGCTTCTAATCGGCACAATTTTCGGCACAATCGCCGACTATGTTTCGTATGAGCCGGCAAGCGGATTTTTAAAGCAAATGCAGAATTACTGCAACCTCGCGCAGGGCCCGTCAATGGCAATGGCAATAGGAACAGCGCTCGGCGCACAGGGACTTGTTTTGTTTTCGCTTTGTGCGGTGGGCTGTGCGTCGTCGGCGCTCGGCGGACCTTTCGGAACGTTTATCGCCGCAGTTATCGCCGCGGAATTCGGCAAGCTTGTTTATAAGGAAACAAAAGTGGATATAATAGTTACTCCGACTGTCACAATCGCAGTCGGCGTGGGTGTATCTATGCTTGTGGGTCCCGGAATAAGTGCTGTTATGAAATATCTCGGCAGTCTTATAATGATGTTTGTTGAATTAAAGCCTGTGCTTATGGGCGCTCTCGTTTCGGCGGTTGTAGGAATTTGCTTAACGCTTCCCATATCGTCAGCGGCAATATGTGCGTCGCTCGCGCTTACGGGTATTGCAGGCGGTGCGGCAACGGCAGGCTGCTGTGCGCAGATGGTCGGTTTTGCAGTGATGAGTTTTGCCGCAAACAAATGGAGCGGTGTTATCGCCCAGGGACTCGGAACAAGTATGCTCCAAATGGGCAATATCGTCAAAAAGCCCGTAATTTGGCTTCCGCCCACGATATGCTCGCTTATAACGGGCGCACTCTCGGCGGCGGTGTTCAAAATGGAAAATCCCGTTGCAATCGCGTCGGGAATGGGAACGTGCGGTCTTGTCGGACCTATCGGAGTGTTAAGCAAAACGGGTGTCGGCTTAAACGACATTTTGGTTGTTTTGCTCCTGTGCATTGTTCTTCCTGCGGTTCTTACGTACATAATCGCGAAAATTTTCAAACATTTCAAAATTTTTGACGACAGTGACTTAAAACTTGACATATAAAAAAGCAACGACTTAAAACCAATCAAGCCGTTGCTCAAGTAAAGGGGGTTTTAAGTACGTCAAACCGCAAGGCTTGGCGCACTTAAAATATTTGTGAGGTCAATTCTATTTATCCCCGTATTTTAGGTTTATATACATTTTTAAAAAATTTTTTAAGGTGATAAAATGTTTTTAAGGCGGATTTTAGCAATTACAGTTTCAAAAGCGTCGATAATTCTCGGCAGACTGATGGGCAAAAAAGGCTCGTCGACGCCGGGCGGAATTGCGCTTAAAATATGTCCCGATATTCTTTCGTATTTGTCAAAGCAGATTAAAAAAGAAATAATTTTCGTCTGCGGAACAAACGGAAAAACCACCACAAGCAACCTTTTATACTCTATGATTAAAAACGATGGCAAAAAGGTTGTGTGCAACAACGTCGGCGCAAATATGCTCCCCGGTGTGTGCTGTGCGTTTGTCGAAAGCGCGAATATTTTCGGCAAAATCAATGCCGACTACGCGGTTATTGAGTGCGACGAGGCGAGCATCAGGCGCATTGTGCCGTATGTAAAGCCCGACAAAATTGTTATAACAAATCTTTTCCGCGATCAGCTTGACCGCTACGGCGAGATTGACATAACGATAAAACTTCTCACCGAGGCGTTTGACAAGCTCGGCAAGGTTAATTTAATTCTCAACGGCGACGACCCTCTGTGCACTTATTTCGGCACAAAATACAACGCGGTTTACTACGGTGTTGACGAAAAAACAAACGTTGAAACAAACGAAATAAAAGAGGGCAGATTTTGCCTTGTATGCGGTGAGGAACTTAAATATAACTACTATCACTACAGCCAGCTTGGCGATTATTACTGCGAAAAGTGCGGATTTAAACGTCCGAAGCTTGATTACAGTGCGAAAAACGTTGACCTTGACGGAATAATGAAATTTGATATAAATTTCGGCGGAAAAACCTTGCCCGTTTCGGTGGATTACAAGGGATTTTACAACATTTACAATATTCTTGCCGCCTTTTCCGCGTTTGCGTCGCTCAATCTCGGGTTTGGTAACATCGGAAAAACGCTTGCGGAATATAAACCGCAAATCGGCAGAATGGAAAGTTTTAATATCGGCGGTAAAAAGGTGATATTAAACTTATCGAAAAATCCCGCGGGATTTAATCAGGCGATTGCCACACTCAATGCCGATCCCGAGGAAAAAGACGTTTTTGCGGTAATCAACGACAACGCGCAGGACGGACGCGACATATCGTGGATTTGGGACGTTGATTTTGAGCTTATGGCAAAGTCGAACATAAAAAGCCTCACCGCCGGCGGAATAAGGCGCGACGACGTTGCGGTGCGCTTTAAATATGCCGATTTGAAAGATTTTGACGTTTTGGAAAACAACATAAAAAATCTTGCCGAAATAATCGGCAGAAGCAAAAGAACGCTCTATGTTCTTGTAAATTACACCGCGCTTTTTTCCACACAGACAAATCTTCTGAAGCTTGAAAAGGAGGAGGAAAAATGAAAATCACAATAGGGCATCTTTTTCCCGACCTTTTAAATTTATACGGCGACAGAGGAAACATTGCGGCGCTCACAAGACGTATGCAGGCGCGCGGAATTGAAACCGAAGTGAAGCCGTACGGCATAGACGACGATATAAATTTTGCCGACCTTGACATTGTGTTTATCGGCGGCGGTTCGGACAGGGAACAGCTTTTGGTGTGCAAAAAACTCCTCACCATAAAAAGCGACATCACGCAGTATGTCGAAAACGGCGGTACGCTTGCGGCGGTGTGCGGAGGGTATCAGCTTTTGGGGCATTACTATCAGCTCGAAAACGAAAAAATAGAGGGACTTAAAATTCTTGATATTTACACCGTTCAGGGCAGTCCGCGCCTTATAGGAAATATAATTCTCGACAGTGACTATATCGGCACAACGGTTGTCGGATTTGAAAATCACGGCGGACGCACCTGTATAAATTCGCACAAACCGCTCGGAAAGGTTTTGTACGGATACGGCAATGACGGTGAGTCGGGATATGAGGGCGTTGTTTATAAAAACGTTGTCGCAACGTATCTGCACGGACCTCTGCTCCCAAAAAATCCTGTGCTTGCCGATAAAATCATAAAAAACGCGGTGATGAAAAAAGATGCGTCTTTTGTGCTTTCCGACATAGAGTCAACGCTCGAAAACACCGCGCACGACTATATTATAAAGAGATTTTTAAAAAAATAGCGATATTTTAAAAATAATGCTTGCTTTTTTAAAAAGTTTGTGATATACTAATTATTGCTTATTTGTAAATGTATGAAAGAGGTGAAACAAATGAAGGAAGGAATTCATCCCGAATATAAAACCGCTGTTGTAAAATGTGCTTGCGGTGAAACGTTTGAAACACGTTCTACAAGAGAAAAAATCAATGTTGAAATTTGCTCGAAATGTCATCCTTTCTATACCGGAAAACAGAAGTTGGTTGACACCGGCGGACGTGTTGAAAAGTTCAGAAAGAGATTTGGTATGGACAAATAATGTTTTGTTTTTCAAAACAAATATTGTATTTTTTGTTATTAAAAAGCGATTTAAAGGAAATTGGCAAAAGAGTTCTTTGCCAATTTTTTTTAATTTTATCACGTTTTTATCACAAAAGTGTATTATCATAACGCTTGGAAAAATGCAGACTTGGTTTTAAAAATCAGGCGCAATTACCGAAAGGCGGTGAACAAAATGAAAAGAATTCTCGTTGCGGACGATGAAGAAAAAATCAGAGAAGTTATTAAAGAATACGCGCAGTTTGAGGGATATGAAGTTGCCGAGGCGGAAAACGGTATGGAAGCGGTTGAAATGTGCCGTCAAAACGATTTTGACGCCGTTGTGCTCGATGTTATGATGCCAAAGCTTGACGGTTTTTCGGCGTGCAAGGAAATCAAAAAGCTTAAGGATATTCCCGTTTTAATGCTCTCTGCGCGCGGTGAGGAATACGACAAACTTTTCGGCTTTGAAATAGGCATAGACGACTACGTTGTAAAGCCGTTTTCGCCCAAAGAGCTTATGGCTCGTCTTAACGTTATTATCTCGCGCAACAACAAAGCCGAGGAGAAAAAAGACCTTCTCGAATACGGCGGACTTGTTATCGACATACCTGCGCGGAACGTTTTTGTGGACGGCGTGAGAGTTGACCTTACGCCGAAAGAATACGACTTGCTTTTCTATTTTGCGAAAAACAAAAATATAGCCCTCTCGCGCGAAAAACTTTTGTGTGACGTCTGGGGATATGATTTTTACGGCGATGACCGAACTGTTGACACTCACATCAAAATGCTTCGCAGCCGTCTCGGAAAATACCGCGACTATATTGTTACGTTAAGAAGCCTTGGATATAAATTTGAACCGCAGGAAGGGGGAGAATTTAAAAAATGACGCATTCCGGAAAAAACGAGCAGAGCATAAAAATAAGGATGTGGAAATACTTCGCGGTATTCACAATGCTTATTCTTTGTCTTTTGTGGATACTTCAGATTATACTTTTCGGTACGTTCTACAAAACTATGAAGGGCAGGGAAATGCGCGAGAGCGGAAACGAAATTAAGGTTTCGTGCAAAACGCTTTCGTCGGAGCATATTGCCGAATACATAGAAAGAAAGTCGTTTGAACAGGGTATTTCGATTTACGCGTTCGACAAAGACGGAAATGTGCTTTCAACGCGCAAGCATCCGCGTCCCGAATGGATAAACGACAGCGAAAAAAACGAAGTTTACAAAGTCTTGGAAAACAGGGAAGAGGCAATTTACCGCCACACCGAACAAAATTTTAAAATGAATGTTGCGTCATATGCGACGAAAATATATGACGCCGACGGCAATGAATTTTATCTTTATATGAAGTCACCGCTTTTGGCGCTCAATTCCACCGCGAAAATTCTGCGGACGCAGTTTTTCATTGTTTCTGTTCTGTCACTTGCAATCGCGCTGGTACTTTCGTATTTTACCGCAAAGCGGTTTACACAGCCGATTGTGAAAATCACAGAAACGGCAAACGAGCTTGCCGCGGGCAACTACGACGCGCATTTTGACGGCGGAGGATTTAGGGAAATAGAGGATTTGGCAGACACGCTTAACTTTGCGTCGTCGGAGCTTAAAAAGACCGATGAACTTCGGCGCGACCTTTTGTCGAATGTGTCGCACGACCTTAAAACACCGCTGACAATCATAAAGTCGTATGCCGAAATGGTGCGCGATTTGTCGGGCGAAAACAAGGAAAAACGAAACGAACATTTGAGCGTTATTATAGACGAAACCGACCGTCTTACATATCTCGTGGGCGATATTCTGGATTTGTCCAAAATGGAGGCGAATATCGACACGCTTGAGCGCGAAAAGGTCGATTTGAAAGAAATTGTAAACTCGGTGCTTAAAAATTTTGCGGTGCTGGAGCAAAACGAAGGCTATGAGTTTATCACCGAAATTGAGCCGGACTGTGTGATTTTTGCCGATTACTCAAAAATTTATCAGGTGGTATACAATCTTTTGAACAACGCCGTAAATTACACCGGCGACGACAAAACGGTGAAAATAAGAATTACACAAACGGGCGGAAAAGTGCTTTTCGAGGTTATCGACACCGGAGCCGGCATTGCGCCCGATAAAATAGATAAGGTTTGGGACAGATACTACAAAACCGGAAAAAACCATAAACGCGGTGTAAACGGCACGGGAATAGGACTTTCGATTGTTAAAAACATTCTTATTCTGCACGGCGCGGAATACGGCGTAAAAAGCGAGGTCGGACACGGAAGCGATTTTTGGTTTAAAATGTAGCACATTATGCAAGACATTATAATTTTCGGCTAAAGGAAAGGGGTAGAAAAATGGCAGACGAAACAAAGGTAAAGAAAGCGCCGAAAGAGGCGGTATCCGAAATTGCATCAAAAGCAAAAGACGGAGCAAAAAATTTGTTTCAGAAGAAAAACAGGAAAAAGCTTATATCAATAACCGCAGTGCTTGTTGCGCTGGTGCTTATAATAACGCTTTTCAGAGGGTGCGGAAAAAAGACCGACAAAGGCGAACTTAACACCGACACGGTTTCAAAAGGCGACGTTACAAAAATTATCGAGGGTTCGGGCACCATTGAGGCAATCGACCAGTACGAGGTTACAAGCGTCGGCATAAAAGGCGAAATTGTTCAGTGCAATTTCGAGGAGGGCGACGAGGTTAAAAAGGACCAGGTTCTCTATGTTATCGACTCCAGCGATATGCAGTCCAGCATTGACAGGGCGAATTTGTCCATTTCAAATGCCGAAACAAACTATGAGGACGCGGTTAAAAAATACAACGATACAAACAAGGATATGACGGTTACCGCACCGACGTCGGGCGTTATCACGTCGCTAAGCGTTGAAGAGGGCGACAAAGTTAACGGAGGGGCGCAGGTTGCGACGATTAAAGATAATTCAAAAATGAAGCTTACCATTACGTTTATCGCAGAGGACGCGGAAAAGCTCCGCACGGGCGAGGGCGCAAAGGTAAATCTTGAAAATTCGTATTCCACGGTAAACGGCACGGTTACGCATATCGGCTCGGGCACAACCGTTTCGGACGAGGGTTCGCTTGTAAAATATGTTGAAATCAGCGTTGACAACCCCGGCGCGATAAAGGACGGCGACAAAGCTACGGCAATGGTCGGCAACATTGCGTGCAATGATTCGGGAACGTTCAAAAGTTCGGCAGAGCAGACTGTTACCGCAAACCTTACGGGCGACGTTTACGCGCTTAATTACAAGGTCGGCGACCGTGTAAACAAGGGCGACGTTATCTTCAGAATTGATTACGACAATTCATATTCGAGCGTTAAAAACGCGAAAAACAGTTTGAGCGACGCAAGAGAAAACCTCAAGAGCCTGTATGACGATTTGGAGGATTACAGCATCAAAGCGCCGATAGACGGCAAAATCGTTCAGAAAAACTACAAGCAGGGCGAGAAAATCGACAACAATTCCTCGTCGAGCACAAAACCGCTTGCAATTATTTCGGATTTGTCAATTCTCACATTTGATATGAACATAGACGAACTTGATATTGCGAATATTGAGGTCGGTCAGGAGGTTTCAATTACCGCCGACGCATACGAGGGCGAAGAATTTTCGGGCATTGTCGACAAAGTAAGCGTTGTCGGCACAAGCTCGCAGGGTGTAACAAGCTATCCTGTTACGGTTATCGTAAACAGCGACAACAAAGATAAGCTTATTCCCGGTATGAACGTAAGCGCAAGCATTGTTATAGAAAAAGTTGAAAACGTTTTGAGAATACCCGTTTCGGCACTCCGACGCGGAAACGTTGTTATAGCAAAAACCGACTCGGACGGCGTTGAGCAGAAAATTCCGTCGGGCGCAAACGGCGCACCCGATACAAACGGCGCAAAATCGGACGGCAAGGGTAACGGCAAAGGTCAGCCGGCATCAAACAGTGACAGTCCTTTCCTCCGAAATCTTGATATTCCCGACGGATACAAGGCAGTATTCGTTGAAACGGGACTTACCGACGACGATTATGTTGAAATCAAGGCAGGTCTTAACGAGGGCGACACGGTAGTTCTTCCCGATGTAACCGTATCTTCCGGCTTCGGAATGATGATGGGCGGTCCCGGAGGCGGCGGTCCCCAGGGCGGACCTCCCTCGGGCGGCGGTGACGGCGGTCCCGGAGGCGGAGGCGGCGGTCCCAGAGGCTGATATTAAAATAATGTCATAAGGGAGAGGCGTATGATTGAATTAAAACACGTTTTTAAAATATACACCGACGGCGACAGTGAAATACGCGCTTTAGATGACGTTTCGCTGTTCGTCGGTCAGGGAGAATTTACCTCTATCGTCGGCTCGTCCGGCTCGGGTAAATCCACTTGTATGAACATTATCGGCTGTCTTGATATTCCGACGAGAGGAGAGTATTATCTCCACGGAAACGACGTAAGCAAAATGAGCGAAAAAGAGCTTGCTTACATACGCAACAAGGAGTTGGGATTTGTTTTTCAGCAGTATAATCTTATCCCGAAGCTTAATCTTATAGAAAATGTTGAACTTCCGCTGATATACCGCAGAATGGCACCGTCCAAAAGGCGGGAGCTTGCAAAGGCGGCGCTCGAAAGGGTAGGACTGGGCGACAGGCTCACAAAATATCCTTCCCAGCTTTCGGGAGGTCAGCAGCAGAGGGTTTCCATAGCGCGTGCGCTTGCAGGCAGTCCGCCGGTAATTCTTGCCGACGAGCCTACCGGTGCGCTGGACTCAAAAACGGGCAAAGATGTTCTTGCACTTTTGAAAAAGCTTAATCTTGAGGGCACAACAATAGTGCTTATCACGCACGATAATTCCATTGCGGCGCAAACCAAGCGCACCGTGCGTATTCAGGACGGCAAAATTATATCAGATGTTGTCAATGAGGATATTGTTGCGGAAATGAAACTTGAAAAGGAAAAATTAAGCGAAGGAGCTGATGCGGTTTGAGTATCAAACAATCGCTGACACTGGCTGTAAAAAGCCTTATGGGCAGTAAAATGCGCTCCTTTCTTACAATGCTCGGTATAATTATCGGCGTCGGCGCGGTTATAATAATCGTCGGTGTAATCAACGGTATGACGCAGATGGTTATGGACGAATTTGAAAGTATGGGCGCGACGAACATTATCGTTTCGGTGCGCGGACGAGGCGGAAACAGAAGCATTGATATTGACGATATGCAAAATCTTGTGGACGAAAATCCGACGCTTTTGTCGGGTATGACGCCGTCGATAAGCATTTCGGGCGCAGTGGTGAAATCGGGTTCGGAAAATCTTGATACAACCTCGGTTACCGGCGTAAACGAAAACTATTCCGCCATTGCCAACAAAAAAGCCGAATACGGCAGAGATTTGCAGTATCTCGACTGCCGCGACCGTCTTTTAAACTGCGTTGTCGGTACATATGTCGCAAACAGTCTGTACGGCACGGCGGAAAATGCGTTAGGCAACGAAATTAAAATAAACGGACGCAATTTTAAAATTGTCGGTGTTATGGAGGAGCAGGCAGACAGCACCGAGTCATCGGAGGACGACGCGATAATTATTCCGTACACCATAGCACAGAAGCTTTCTGGCACGTTTGCAATAAGCGCATATACCTTCTGCGCGGCGAATAAAGACGTTGCAACCGAGGCACAGGCGGCAATAGAAAGTTATCTTTACAAAATATTCAACGACAGCGACGCATACAACGTTATGAATATGTCAAGCCTTGTTGACACAATAAACGATATGACAAGTAAAATGAGCCTTATGGGCGCGTGCGTTGCAGGTGTATCACTCTTGGTAGGCGGTATAGGAATTATGAATATTATGCTCGTATCGGTAACGGAAAGAACGCGCGAAATCGGCATAAGAAAATCGCTCGGCGCGGCACCGTGGGATATAATGAGCCAGTTTGTTGTTGAGGCTATCACAACAAGCTCGATAGGCGGAATACTCGGTATTCTGCTTGGCGTGGTCGGGTGCTTTGCACTGCGGTTTGTGCCGGATTTAAGCCCCGTTGTGTCAATTCCGTCGGTGCTTTTGTCCTTTACGGTTTCGGCGCTCATCGGCGTAATGTTCGGATATTTCCCGGCGAAAAAGGCCGCGGCGCTCAATCCTATTGACGCTTTAAGATACGACTAACATACCACCCCATTCGGAAGGAGAAAGGTAAATGATTAAGAAAAGTATTTCGGTAATTCTTGCGCTCTGCATTGTTTTGTCGTCGGTTTGTGTTTTCGCGGACGGTGAGTTAAACGAGGCTGATATTGAGAATTACATAAGCTTTATTTCAAGCTTTAACATTATAAACGGCGACCCCGACGGAAATTACCGTCTTGACGACCTTGTGACAAGGGCGGAATTTTCAAAAATCGCGGTTGCCGCGTCGGAGCACAGAAACAGCGTTGCCGCGTCGCTTTCGGTTTCGCCTTTTAAAGACGTCCCGTATACACACTGGGCGGCGCCCTACGTTAAGGCAGCGCTTTCAAACAAGTATGTCAACGGCTACGAGGACGCAAGTTTCCGTCCCGACCAAAACGTGCTTTTTGAGGAGGCAATAACGGTATTTTTAAAGCTTCTCGGCTATGAAAATTCCGATTTCGGCTCTTCGTGGCCGTACGGTCCTTACGGCATTGCAAAAAATATAAATCTTGTTGACAATATGCAGTCGCAGATTGGCTCGTATCTCACAAGACGCGAGGCGGTTATTTTGGTTTACAACCTTTTAAACTGCAAAACAAAATCGACTCCCGTTTCGTCAACCGAGAAATATATGAGCGTTTTCAACTGCGCGGTAAAAGAGGATATTATCCTTGTTGCAACGTCGAAAGAGGATTCGTCTGTCGGCGCAAACAAAATTGCAACCAGCGGAGGAACGTATAAAATCGGCAAAGGTTTAAACCTTGATATGCTCGGCAAAAAGGGCGACGGAATTATAAAAGACGGCGACGAGCTTATTGCGTTTATGCCGAACACGGAGTATACCACAAAAACATATGCGGTTTATTCTGTGCTGGACGACAAGGTGCTGGTTCACGACAACGGAACCATAAAGGAAATCACCTTCAAAGACGGTCTTGACGTTTACGAGGGCGGAAAACAGAGCAGTTTTTCGGCGGTTAAGGCAAAGCTTGCAATGGGTGACGAAATAACCGTCCGATACGACGATTTCGGCGCGGTGGATTACCTTATCTATAATGAGGGCACGCTGCAAGGCCCCGTTACCGTTTCAAATACGGGCTGGGCGTCAAGCCTCGGCGTAAGCGACCTTTCAAACGCGTTTATCGTGCGCGACGGTGTAAAATGCACGTCAGGCGACATCAAGACGAACGACATTGTATATTACAGCCGCGGCGTAAATATGGTGCTTGCATACTCCAAAAAGGTTACCGGCGTTTATGAGGACGCGTCGCCCACGCGCGACAACCCGACAAGCGTTAAAATTTCGGGCGTGACATATGAACTTGAGGGCGCGGCCGCATACAACAAACTTTCGTCGTCGGGAACGCTTAAATTCGGTGATACAGTTACCGTTCTTATCGGCAGAAGCGGAAAAATTGCTGACGCAATCTCGGCAGGCAGTGTATCGTCGAGCGTTGTGGGATACCTCACCGAAACGGGCAGTAAGATATACAAAGACAGCAACAACAACGATTATTCAGCATTTTATGCGAAAATCGTTACCACCGACGGTGTTGAAAACGAATATAAAACCGACAAAAATTATTCGGCGCTTAAAAACACAGCGGTTAATATGACATTTGCAAACGGTGAGGGCAAGGCAACGAGAATTACAGTTTCCGAGGCGCTCGGCACGGTTAACGCAAGCAAAATGAAAATAGGCAAAACCGCCGTTTCGGAGAATGTTCAAATTCTCGACGTAAGCACAACATATGAGGACGAACCCACGCTTTACGCTAAAGTTTATCTGCAAAGACTCGACGGCGTTGACCTTTCGGCAAGCAATGTTGTCTATGTTGAAAAGAACGGCGCGGGCGAGATTGAAAAGATGATTCTAAAAGACGTTACGGGTGATATGTATACCTACGCGGTGACTGCAAAGGTTAAAACCTCAAAAGACGCTGACGGCAAGGTTGATGTCCGCGGTTATCAGTATACATTTGACTCGAACGGCACAACTTACACAGATACGGGACGTTCGCTCCCCGTATCGGCAGGCGAGGGCGCAAAGCTTGTGCTTTCGGGACAGACGGTTGACAACGTTAAGTCTATGAACGCAATCACGGGTAATGTGAGAGAGCTTACAAGCTCGAGCATTACCGTCGGCAACACAAAATATGCGCTCGCAAGCGATGTTATTGTTTACACAATGACCTACGACAACAGCGGATATAAATATCTTATCACACCGATAGACACCGTTGCGGAAAATCTCGCAAGCTACAAGGGCATTTCGGTTTATGCCGACAAAGCAGAGTCGAAAGGCGGCAGAGTAAGAATTATCGTCGCGAAAAAAGTATGATGTTTGAAAAATAATAAAAAGACTGTGCATATCACTCTGATTTGCACGGTCTTTTTTTTGTGCAAAAAATTTTGGAAAACGTAATATTTGCAACAAACTAGTTGATTTGGTTATATTATACGTTATTTTTGACTGATATAATAGCGGTATAATAAGAATTACGGAGGTAAAAATGAGCAGAGAATACTTTGAAAACAGAATAAAAGAAGTAACCGAAAATCACAGAGCGGTTACGGGACGGAAAAACAGAAAAAAATTCAGCATAAACGGCGTTTTTAACCGCTACGAATACCCTGCGCTTATGCGCGAGGACATTCCGCTCAACTGGAGATTTGACTATTCATATGAGCGAAATCCTATGTTTCTTGAAAGAATAAGAGTAAACGCCATTCTCAACGCAGGCGGAATTTTCTTAAACGGCAAATATGTGCTTGTTGCAAGAGTTGAGGGCAACGACAGAAAATCGTATTTTGCGGTTGCTGAGAGCGACAACGGCATTGACGGCTTTAAATTCAGAGAAAAACCCATTAAACTGCCCGAAACCGACGAAATGGACACAAACGTTTACGATATGCGTCTTACAAAGCACGAGGACGGCTGGATTTACGGACTTTTCTGCAGTGAAAGAAAAGATTTCAGCGTGGACGATACATCTTCCGCGGTTGCAAAATGCGGTATAGTCCGCACAAAAGACCTCGACAGTTGGGAAAGACTTCCCGATTTGAAGTCACCCACACAGCAGAGAAACGTTATGCTCCACCCCGAATTTATCGACGGAAAATATCTTCTTTATACCCGTCCGTCCGACGGATTTATTGACGTAGGCAGCGGCGGCGGTATCGGTGCCGCACTGGTTGACAGTATGGAAAATGCCGAGATTAAAGATGAAAAAATCATAGACGCGAGAATTTATCACACCGTTAAAGAGGTTAAAAACGGCGCTGGCGCAACGCCTATCAAAACAAAAGACGGCTGGCTGCATATAGCACACGGCGTGCGTATGAACGCGGCAGGCTTGCGATACGTTCTCTATTGCTTTATGACCGCGCTTGACGACCCCACAAAGGTTATTTACAGCCCCGGCGGATATTTTATCGCACCCAAAGGAAAAGAGCGCGAGGGCGACGTTTCGGGCTGTGTATTCTCAAACGGCGCGGTTGTTGACAACGACGGCAATATTTTTATTTACTATGCGTCCGCCGACACTCGTTTGCAGGTTGCGTCCACAACGGTTGACAAAATGGTTGACTACTGCAAAAACACTCCTGCCGACGGCTTTAATACGCACGAGAGCGTTAAGACGATTTGCCGTCTTATAGACGATAACAAAGATTTTTACAACGAATAATTTTTAAAATACATAAAAAAACGGTACGCGAGTTTCACCTTGCGTACCGTAATTTTTTATATTTTACTTGCTTTCCAAAAACGCTTTGTAGCCGAGATAACCCATATAAATATCAGCCTTTGAAGCAAGTTCAAACGGCGAATGCATAGACAAAATCGGCACACCGCAGTCAAGCGTTTCAATGTTCATATTTGCAATGTACTGCGCAACCGTTCCGCCGCCGCCCTGGTCAACCTTGCCAAGCTCGGCAATCTGCCATTTAACGTTGTTTGAATTGAAAATTCTTCTTATTTCGCCCACAAATTCAGCGTTCGCATCGGAGGTTCCGCTCTTTCCGCGCGCGCCCGTGTATTTGCAAATGCACAAACCGCCTCCCATATACGCGCTGTTTTGTTCTTCACACACACTCTTGTAGTTGGGGTCGTAGCCTGCCGTAACGTCCGCAGAAAGGCATTTTGACGCGCTGAAGCAGTCTTTCAAATAAAGCTCGTTGTAACCGCCCTTAACCGAATTTATAAGATGAGCGACGAACGTTTCCAAAAATCTTGATTTTGTTCCCGTCGAGCCCATACTTCCGATTTCCTCTTTGTCCGCAAGGTAGCAAACGCAGGTTTTTTCGGGATTTTCAATGTTCAAAATCGCCTCAAAAGATGTGTATGCGCACACTCTGTCGTCCTGACCGTAACTTCCGACAAACGAGGAGTCAAGACCTACGCTTTTTGCCTTGAACGACGGCACAAACACAAGCTCGGAGCTTATGAAATCTTCTTCGTCAATACAGTATTTATCCTTTAAAAGCGCAAGAATTGCACCTTTCACCTTGTCTTTTTCGTCGCCGTTCGGGAGTGAGCCGAGAACCGCGTTCAAATCTTCGCCCGACATAAACTGTCCCATTTTCTTGGACATCTGGTCAGCCGCAAGGTGGGGGAGAAGGTCGGTGATTGTGAATACGGGGTCGTCATCGTCTTCGCCGATGTTAACCTCAACAATTTCGTCGTTTTCTTTTACAACCGTGCCGATAAGCGAGAGCGGAATGGTTGTCCACTGGTATTTTTTAATACCGCCGTAGTAGTGGGTTTTTGCCATTGCAATGCCCAAATCCTCATAAACGGGGTTGGGTTTTAAATCGAGCCTGGGCGAGTCGATATGCGCCGCCACAAGGTTAATTCCGTTTAAAATATCGTCTTTTCCGATAATCGCAAAAACAATGCTTTTTCCGCGGTTTACGGCATAAACCTTGTCGCCGGGTTTTAACGTTTTTGCGTTGTCAAGCTCGGTAAAACCTTTTTTCTCCGCAAGATAAAGGCTGTAATCGGTGCAGAGCCTTTCAGTTTTCGATTTATTTAAAAAAGTAATGTAGTCCGACGCGAAATCATATGCTTTTTCGCGGTCGATTGTGTTCCATACAGTTTTTTCCATAGTTATCAGTCCTTTCTTACTATATTGTAATACAAAATGAAAAATTTTACAACATTTTTTATAAAAAATTTGTAATTGACAATTTACCGCATAAAATGTATAATGAAAAAAAGAATTTAAAAAGGTGGATTGATGTATGGACAGATTTACATTGAAAAGCAATGCAAGATCGCAGCTGCGCGGAAACATAGGCGTGCTGTTTGTGTGTACGCTTATTGTGGGTCTTATAACCGCAGTATGCGCCGCACTGTCGTACGGTATTGCATCGCTTCTTGTTGTACCTCCGTTTGAGCTTGGTATGGCAATGATTTATCTCGGATTGACCGAGGGCAGAGAGGCTAAAATTGAGAAAGTGTTTAACGGCTTTAAAGTTAATTTCGTTAAATCCATTCTGCTTTATTTGCTGATGGGCATATTTATAGCTTTGTGGTCGCTTTTGCTGGTAATTCCGGGAATTATAAAAGGTTTTTCCTATGCAATGGCGCCGTACATACTTGCGGAAAATCCCGAAATGTCACCGCTTGACGCGATAACACTGAGTAAGCGAATGATGCACGGTCATAAATTTGACTTGTTTGTGCTTTATCTTTCGTTTATAGCGTGGATATTTTTGGTGTATATTACGCTTGGTATCGCGGCAATTTATGTCGGTCCTTATATGGAACTTACAGTTGCTAATTTCTATAAAAGCTTGTCGGGCGGTTATACAAATACCTATCAGGGCACGGCAACCGAAACCGCATCCTCCGACAGCGGTGCGTTTTACGAAGAATAAAATTAAAAAAATAAAGGGCTTAAGCCCTTTATTTTTTTGCGTATATTATTATTTTCTTCCCGTTGAGCCGAAACCGCCCTCACCGCGGACTGTTTCGGAAAGCGCGTCGGACTCGATAAATTCCGCCGCGATATACGGCATAATAACAAGCTGTGCAATTCTTTCGCCTTTTGCCACAACCTGCGTTTCGCCCGACTGATTATAGAGCGAAACCATAATTTCACCGCGGTAATCCGAGTCGATAACGCCGACCTTGTTTGCCGGCGCAAGACCTCTTTTTGTTGCAAGTCCGCTCCTTGCAAACACAAATCCGCCGAAACCCTCAGGAATTTCCATTGCAAGCGCGGTGTGCACCATAACGGTTTTGCCCGCGCCGATTTCACATTCTTCCGACGCGTAAAGGTCCGCTCCCGCGCTGTACTGCGTGCCGTAGGTCGGAACAACTGCGTTTTCGTTCAGTTTAATAAATTTAACTTTTGTCTTTTCCATTTTGTCCTCCATAGTGCAAAAATTTACGATAATTCAAACGCGCCGGTATAAAGGCTGTAATATTTGCCTTTTTGTGCTATAAGCTCCTCGTGGTTTCCGCGTTCTATAACAGAGCCGTTTTCAAGCACCATAATTGCGTCGGAATTTCTGACCGTTGAAAGCCTGTGCGCAATTACAAACACCGTTCTGCCGTGCATAAGCGAGTCCATACCTTTTTCGATAAGGCTTTCGGTTCGTGTATCAATCGAGCTTGTCGCCTCGTCGAGCACAAGCACAGGCGGATTTGCCACCGCGGCGCGTGCGATTGACAAAAGCTGACGCTGTCCCTGGCTGAGGTTCGCGCCGTCCGACGAAAGGTGAGTGTCATAACCTTTCGGAAGGTGCATTATAAACGAATGAGCGTTTGCAAGCTTTGCCGCGTTTACAACATCCTCATCGGACGCGTAAAGATTGCCGTAGCGAATGTTTTCTTTAACCGTGCCCGTAAAAAGGTGGGTGTCCTGAAGAACAAACGCGAGCGAACGGCGCAAATCGGCTTTTTTTATTTTGTTGATGTTAATTCCGTCGTAGGTGATTTTGCCGTCGGGAACGTCGTAAAACCTGTTTATAAGGTTCGTAATTGTGGTTTTTCCCGCGCCCGTCGAGCCGACAAATGCGATTTTCTGTCCCGGTTTTGCATAAAGCGAAACATCGTTAAGGACGGTTTTGTTTTCCTCGTAGCCGAAAGTAACGTTGTGAAATCTTACGTCGCCTTTAAGCCTGATATACGAAAATCCGCCCGTTTTTTCGGGGATTTTCCACGCCCACATTCCTGTATATTTATCCGACTCAACAATTCTTCCGTCTTTCTTTTCAGCCTTAACGAGAGTAACGTTTCCGTTGTCCTCCTCGCTTTTTTCGTCCAGTACCTCAAAAATTCTCTCTGCGCCGGCAAGTGCGGAAAGAACCGAGTTAAACTGCTGTGACATCTGCGTGATAGGCTGTGAGAACGAACGCGTAAACTGCAAAAACGACGCGATTGTTCCGATATCGCCGATAACGCCTTTTATCACCAGAAACGCGCCTGCCGCGGCGGTGATTGCATAGTGCATATACGAAAGATTTCCCATAATCGGCATAAGAATGTTTGCACAGGTATTTGCGCTTGTGGCGGCATTGCAAAGGCTTTCGTTTATAACGTCAAAATCGTCTTTTACCTTGCTTTCGCGGCAGAAAACCTTTACAACCTTCTGACCTTCAATCATTTCTTCGATATATCCGTTAACCTTGCCGATTTCGCGTTGCTGTTCTTTAAAATAAACCGAGCTTTTTGCGCCGATTTTCTTGATTACTGCAAGTATCAAAAACAGCATTGCGATAACGAGAAGAGTTAAAATCGGGCTTAAAACAAGCATTGCCGTAAATACACCGATTACCGAAATTACCGACGTAAAAAGCTGGGGAATACTTTGACTTAACATTTCGCGCATAGTGTCGGTATCGCTTGTAAAACGGCTCATAAGCTCGCCGTGCGTATGCGTGTCGAAATATTTTATTGGCAATGACTGCATATGCGTGAAAAGCTGAACTCTTATTTTTTCGAGCGTGCCCGACGAAATGGTGAGCATCAGCCTGTTATACATAAACGTTCCGATAATTCCGAGAGCGTAAAATGTGCCCATCAGAATAAGCGTTCTTACAAGTTTCGGAATATCTGCCGAACTTGTTAAGTTGTTTATAACCGGTTTTAAAAGATAAGTACCTGCAATTGAAGCAACGGAGCTGAATATTATTCCGATTACAACAAATACAAGGTGGATTTTGTAGTCTAAAAGATAAGTTAAAATTCTTTTTATCGTCTTGCCCGCGTCCTTGGGTTTTCGCACGGGTTTTGTATTTCTTGACGGCGGCATATTATCACTCCTTTACTTTCTGTTTTGAAGTTCGTACAGTTCTTTGTAAATTCCGTCCTGTGCAATAAGCTCCTCGTGCGAACCCTGCTCGGCAATTTTGCCGTCGTCCAGTACGATAATTTTGTCTGCCTCGCACACCGACGTAATTCTTTGCGCGATTATTATAACGGTGGTGTCCTTCTGCTTTTTGAAAGCTTCTCTGATTTTCGCGTCGGTCGCAGTGTCCACCGCGCTTGTGGAGTCGTCCAGAATGAGGATTTTAGGCTTTTTCAAAAGTGCGCGCGCAATGCAAAGACGCTGTTTCTGACCGCCCGAAACGTTAACACCGCCCTGACCCAAATCGGTATCGTAGCCGTCGGGAAAAGATTTTACAAAATCATCTGCCGCGGCATCCTTACAGACCGCCTCAACCTCGCTGTAGGACGCGTTCAGGTCGCCCCATTTGATATTGTCCGAAATACTTCCCGAAAAAAGTGTATTTTTCTGCAATACCATTGCAACCGCACTGCGCAGATTTTTGATTTTGTATTTTCTTACGTCCTCACCGCCAACCAAAACCTCGCCGCCGTTTACGTCGTAGAGGCGCGGAATAAGGCTGACGAGCGTGGTTTTTGCACTTCCCGTACCGCCGATAATTCCCACGGTTTCGCCGGGATTTATTTTAAGGCTGATGTTTTCAATGTTGTAATTTTCGCTGTCCTTGCCGTATTTGAACGACACGTTTTTAAATTCAACCGAGCCTTCTTTTACGGTGAGATTTTCGTCGTTTTCATCATCTGTAATGTCGATTTTCTCGCCGAGAACCTCAACAATACGCGAGATTGACGCTCGCGACATAACAAGTCCGACGAATGCGAACGAAATCATCATAAGCGACATAAGAATTTGCGTAACATAGCTTATAAAGCTCATCAGCTGACCGGCTTCCATAGTTTTGGAAATAATCATATTTCCGCCGAACCACGAAATGGAAATCATACAGGAATACATTATAAACTGCATAAAAGGCGCGTTCATAATGATAAGTTTTTCCGCGCCGACCTGCGCGTTTTTAAGACTTCTTGCGCTGTCCGCAAACTTTTTGTTCTCGTAGTCCTCTCGTACATATGTTTTTACAACGCGGATAGAGGTTAAATCCTCCTGAACCGACGAGTTCATAAAGTCGTAGCGTTTGAGCATTTCTTTAAAACGTGGAAACGCGCGCGTGCTGATGAAGATAAGAGCAACGGCAAGAATAGGAATGGCAATAAAGAAAATCATTGCAAGACGCGAATTTATGCGCACTGCCATAAAAGTTGCGCCCACCAGCATAACGGGGGAGCGGACAAGCATTCTCGTAATCATCATAAACGCGTTCTGAAGGTTTGTTATATCGGTTGTAAGACGTGTGATAAGCGACGGTGTGGAATATTTGTCGATATTGGAAAACGAAAATTCCTGAAGCTTGTAAAACAGGGCTTTTCGCACGTTTTTGCCGAAACCCATACTTGCAACTGCGGCAAAACGTCCCGACATCGCACCGAAAAAGAGTGCCAAAAGCGACATCAAAATCATCAGTCCGCCTATTTTTGACACATATGCCATATCGCTGTTTTTTATGCCGACGTCAATGATTTTCGACATAAGAAAAGGAATGTATATTTCGAGAATAACCTCAAAAATAACAAATAGCGGTGTTAAAAACGCCGCGGTTTTATATTCGCCAACAAGGCGCATAAGCTTTTTCATTCACATTCCTCCATAGTGAGCGAGTTAATTTTTGCGTTGGTGAATTTTGTTATATCGCCGGTGTTAAGAAGAAGCTGACAGCCTCTTACGCCTGCCGAAACAGTGATTTTTTCAAAGTTTTTGCACGTTTCGTCAAAATACGTGTCAAATTTTTTCTTCATTCCGACGGGCGAACAACCGCCTCTGATATAACCGGTAAGACCGAGCAGGTCCTTAACGTGCACCATTTCGATTTTCTTGTTTCCGCTTATTTTCGCCGCTTTTTTGAGGTCAACCTCTTTTGCAACGGGTATGCAAAACACAAGATAACCCGTTTTGTCGCCTTTTGCGACGAGGGTTTTGAAAACCATTTTGTCGTCGAGGTTTGCTTTTTTGGCGATTGTCACGCCCGACAAATCGTTTTCGTCAATCTCGTATTCAATGGTGTCATATTTGATTTTTGCCTTATCGAGAAGGCGCATTGCGTTTGTTTTTACCATGTTTTTCACTCCAAAATTGCATTGTTTACATTATATTCCTGTTTTGTGATAGGTGCGTGAAATATTTTTGAAAATATTTTATAAACAATTTCAGGCATAGAAAAATTTTTCCTATGCCCAAAAATTAAAATATTTATTTTTTGAAATTCTCTTTTACCTTGTCAAAAAAGGTTTTCTGCTGTTTGTGATTTGTGTCGTTTGTAAGCTCGCCGAATTTTTTGAGCGCCGTTTTCTGTTCCGAATTAAGACGCTGGGGAACTTCGACAACGATTTCAATAACCTGATTTCCCTTTATGCCCGTGCGCACGTTGGGTATTCCTGCACCTTTAATGGTAAAGCGCGTGCCGTTTTGCGTACCCTCGGGAATTGTCTGTTTAACCTTGCCGTTTAGGGTGGGGACGTCGATTTCCGCACCGAGCGCCGCCTGAACGAACGTTATCGGAATTTTGCAGAACACCTCCGTGCCGTTTCGCATAAACAAATCGTGGCGTTTTACAACGACCGTTACAAGCAAATCGCCTTTCGGACCGCCGTTAAAACCGTGATTTCCCAATCCGCGGAACGATACCGTTTCGTTTGTGTCAATTCCCGCCGGGATGTTGACCTCAACCGTGCAGGCGCGTTTAACCTTGCCTTTTCCGCGGCATTTCTGGCACGGATTTTCAACAACCGTTCCCGTACCTCCGCAGGTATTACACGTCGCGGTGTTAACCATCTGACCGAGCATCGTGTTGGTGACGCGTCTTATTTCGCCCGTACCGTGGCAGGTGGGGCACTGCTTGCGTTTTTTGTCTTTTGAACCCGTGCCGGCGCACTCGTCGCAGTCCTCAACACGGTAGATTTTGATTTTTTTCTTTACGCCGAAAGCCGCCTCTTCAAATGTGAGCATAATTCTTTCTTCAATGTCCGAACCGCGTCTCGGCGCATTAGGATTGCGTCTGCGCGAGCCTCCGCCGAAGAACGAACTGAAAATATCGCCGAAATCTCCGAAATCGGAAAAACCGCCGAAACCGCCCGCACCGCCGTATCCGCCTTGCGTCTGGTCGAACGCCGCGTGACCGAACTGGTCGTATTTCTGCCTTTTTTCCTTATCTCCCAAAACCTCGTATGCCTCGTTCGCTTCTTTAAATTTTGCCTCTGCCTCGGCATTTCCGGGGTTTAGGTCGGGGTGGTATTTCTTGGCAACTTTTCTGTATGCTTTTTTTATTTCATCGTCGCTCGCGCCTTTTGATACACCGAGCACTTCGTAATAATCTCGTTTTTCCGCCATATAGAATTCAATGCCTTTCCTTGTTTTATGTAATATGCAAAAGCAGAAAACCGTATGTTACATACGGCTTTCTGTAAAATGCACTCAGGCATAAGAGATTCAAACCCCGTATGCCTAGCCGAAAGAAAGTAATCCGAACTCCGATTTTGAGAGGCGGATTTTCGCTTTCG